>ERZ773067.219-NODE-219-length-37670-cov-10.918596_pt1 | contig 37670 bp, 29 predicted proteins | sample MGYA00580622_ERZ773067 | MGnify/ENA primary metagenome ERZ773067 (study PRJEB29015, sample SAMEA2737998) | human oral metagenome | biome: human oral; feature: human-associated habitat; material: dental | place: China | collected 2113 ...
CCATGCGTCAGGCACTAGACGAAGCAGGCTACGAACAGCTACCTATCATGTCCTATGCAGCGAAGTTCAGCTCCGCCTTCTATGGTCCCTTCCGTGACGCAGCAGACTCCGCCCCTAGCTTCGGCGACCGTCGTAGCTACCAGATGGATCCTGCGAATATCCGTGAAGCGATGCGGGAGATCGAAGGCGATATCGCCGAAGGTGCGGATATCATCATGGTCAAGCCTGCCCTTCCCTACCTAGATGTCTTGCGCTGGGCTCGTGACCGCTTCGACCTCCCTCTGGCTGCCTATCAGGTCAGTGGCGAATATGCGATGATCCAGGCTGCTGGCTTCAATGGATGGATCGACCGAGAGCGCATCATGATGGAGAGCCTCCTCTCGATCAAGCGTGCGGGAGCTGACCTCATCCTCACCTACTTCGCCCGCGAAGCTGCCGAACTACTTCGTCGCTAATTCCCTCCCTTCACCCGCTACACTCATGGCTTATCGTCGCCCCTTGACCCCGACGCAGATGGTCATCATCTCCGCCCTGTGGCTTGCTCTCGTCCTCTGGATCCTCTTCGGTGGCACTCGGCTCGACGGCCCCACGCTCTTGACCCTTTTGCTCTCGGGCGTGATCGTCTTCTACCCGATCGTCAAGAGTTGGCGTCAGCGACGACGCTGAGTCCTCGTAGCCCACACCCTTACCCCCCACATACTCGTATCCCCTAGAGACTTGCTCCGGCAGTCTCTAGGGGATACGTATTTCTATTACCTCTCGGGAAGGGCATGGCTTTCGCTCTCGCCCCCATCAAAGGTCCTTGAGCGCACTACTGAGCTCTGGGACGAAGTTGACCTGCCGACCTTGATTGCACTCATAGATGAAGTCCCGAAGGCTCTTACTCGTATACTTCGAGAAGTCGCCCACCACAGCAAGTGGCATCCGGTACTGCACGAACTTCTGGAGCACCTACCCAGCGAGCTTGGTCTTCAAGTCGAAGAACTCCGGCACGATATTCTCTTCGTGCAAGATGATCTTATCGAAGCCCTGATAATATAAGTCACCCAGCAGGCTAAGCCCATCCTCGACGGAAGTCAAGACGAGTTCCTCGGCCTGGATCTCGGCGACTTTCGCCTGACCTATGCGGTGCGTTTCGATTCTCATAGAAATACTTTAGCTGTAGTTCATGTTCCGAGGGGTAGGGCCCAAGCTGTCTTCTCCTCCTTAGGGCTAAGGTTCCTTCTCCCTGCTCTTCCACTCCCTCCTCCAGCGGATTCAGTCCAAGGAAGAGCGCCCAAATTCCCCTGTCGTAAAAGTACACTTTCCCCTCCAAAGATCTGTGCTTCTTCACCCCTTCACACCCGAGCGAAGAAGAGCCACCCACACCTCTCACTCCGAGGCCTCCTCCAGCCCGCTCCACAAGCGACTTCTCGAGTACCTCCAAAACGACCTACGGTAGGTCGTCAAAAAAACCTACTGTAGGTCGTCTCACCGACCCACGGTAGGTCGCATCGACGATCTACCGTAGGTTCCTTTTTCAGCCTCCCAGCATCCTCCCTTCTGAGGCTCGCTTCCTCCCCTTGCCTTAGGGGCGGTGGTTCGATACTACCTGCCCTTTTCATTATCTTTGTGCACTAGCCTGCCCTGCGGGCTATGATTCCCCTGGTATTGACAAAGTTAGGCACAAGGTAATGAGCATAAATTATCAAGAGTTAGTTCCCCAGAAGGCATTGGGGAAGGAGATCAGTCACCATATCTTCCAGACCTATCGGTCTAAGACGGGACTGCCCCACGAGATCGAGCAGAACATCGAATATCTCAAGCGCTCCAACCCCGAATACGAATATCATCTCTTCGACGACGAAGACATCAAAGCCTTCATCCTCGAGCACTACGGCGAAGTCATCTGGGGCTACTATCAGCGCATCGCACCTGCCTATGGAGCTGCCCGTGCAGACTTCTTCCGCTACCTCCTCGTCTACGAGTGTGGAGGGGTGTACATCGACATCAAGTCATCCCTGGATCGACCGCTCAAGGAAGTACTCCGCCCCGAGGATAAGTTCATCCTCACCCATTGGGACAACCTCCCTGGAGGGCAATACGAAGGGATCGGGATCTTCCCCGAACTGAAATTCCTCCCCCGAGGCGAATACATCCAGTGGTGCATCGCTTCCGTGGCTGGCCATCCCTTCCTCAGAGCCGTCATCCTGCAGATGCTCCGCAATATCGACGAATATACACCCTTCAAGCACGGAGCAGGGCTGTGGGGCGTCCTACGTACCACGGGTCCCGTCATGTACACCAAGACCATCGAGGCCATGCGCTCTACCCTCGTCGAAGGACAAGACTATCGCCTACTCAACAAGCCTCAGGACGTAGGCCTGCGCTACTCCATCTACGACACCGCTGGGGTCTACGGGCATAAGAAGGCGCTCAAGGCCAACTATAACAAGGCCTACACACCCATCATCACGACACCTGACCGACCTCTATATGCCAAGGTTGCCAAGGGCTATCTCTTTACATGCCTCGCATGTCGTGTCCTTAGAGACAAGCTCCTTGCCCACTTCAAGTAGACAGCACTTCCGTCTACAAAGCTCACGAAGTAAGCTGTCCCTAAGCACAAACCAAGCTCCCCCACGGCCTCTATTCTTAGAGCCCGTGGGGGAGCTGTCGTTTCTTCGGTCTTGTCTCCTAGATCACGCCCACATCCCAGGGCTAAGGAAAGCCCCCAGCACAGCCCGCTCCACAAGCGACTTCTCGAGCACCCCAAAAACGACCTACGGTAGGTCGTCAAAAAAACCTACAGTAGGTTTCATTTGCGACCCACGGTAGGTCGCATCGACGACCTACCGTAGGTCTCTTTTTCTGCCTCCCAATAGCTTCGGCTGAAGAGCACTTATGCACTACCTACGAGCCTAGCAAAGGGATCTTCATCGATGATTTGGAAAATAAAAAGAATATCACTAGGTTTGCGGTAGAGATCTGTCCCTTGGGGATCCCAACGCACCCCAAGGACATTGCTCTCCCTGAGAGAGCCGGAGTACAACGGGAGCCTAGCGCCCCAAGATAAGATCTCTACCGAGTTCCTTCGACGACAACACTTGGCTAGCATACCCCACACCCCTAGCCTCGTCCGAACTTCGACATAACGCTCGAGACAAAAGCGGAGCTCTTGGACACCTCATCTCCCCCTACGAGGGAATGAGCCTGCTGTGAACAAGATCCTCATCCGCACCCGCTCAGACAAGTAGCGCACCACGGCCCCGTACGCTACCGCCCTTCCCTCAGGTGGAGCCCTGCCACTATGAAGGACTGACCAAACGCCCTAGCGAAGGCTCTTAGCAAGCCCTCGCCTACCTGCGCTCTCCCCACGCTTGGTCTGTCCCTCCTGCTCCTACCTTCCAAGAGATCTGCATCCTCCTTCGTCAGAGCATTTCCCCTATCTATACACCCCTTCTCCTACAAAACTGGAGAGGTAACGCAACCCTTCTACCCAGACCTACCACCTCCCAAGTCTCATCCTTGGGAGCCTAAAAGACATAGATTCTTATGGGACAGAGAACAGATGACCTCAGCACACTCATCCCAATCAAAGGGATCAGTAACGCCATGAAGAAGAAGCTCGCCAGCGACTGTGGTATCCATGATATCTCTGGCTTGCTCCTCAATGGGCGCACTGTAGCTGCTCGAGCCGATATAGCAGCGAGACTTGAGACTAAATCACAGTACGTGACCAACTGGGTCAAGCAGGCCGACCTCTGGCGAGTACCTAGTATGACCACGGATTTAGCCTTCGTGCTCACCCTGGTGGGTGTACGCTGTACCTATGACCTTGCTAAGGTCGATACCCACAAGCTACGACAGGCTATCGACCCGATCTTCACGATCTATCCAGACTTCGACAACCCTGGTGATGACGTCCTCCTCGGCGTCGTCCTCCAGGCCTTCCGCCTCTTCCCTCCCGCCAAGAGGGAGGCATGGATGCCCATAGACACCGCCTTCCACAAGGCCTACGAGCTCCTTAGTAAAGCAAACTTCTCGACCCCTACTCTCATCCGAGAGGATGATGAGAAGCAGACGCTACTGAACGAAGCGAGAGAGCTACTCGGTGGCATCATTCAGCAGGCATGGTGGCTACAGCCTAGCGGGGAAGAGGAGCGCACGAACTTCCGCATAGAGTTCGATGGTGAGGACCTCAAGGAGCCCGTCCATCTCTTCCGAGAGAAGAGGATCATCCCGAAGGTCAAGACCGAGTCGGAGATCATCACCGAAGGGCTCCTCGCCCTGCTCAACGTAGATATGAGCCTCCCGCTACCACGCACCATCATGGGAGCGGTCAAGATGCGGGGTGAGCACCAATCCTCCGGTGCCACACCCACCCCACAGGCAGATATCCTCGTTCGGATCGAAGGGATAGCTAGCCCCACGGACAAGAAGCCAGAGAAGAACGAAGACCCCAGCAGTCTGACCGATGGTGAGGGGAAGTTCGTCATCACTCTACCCGACCGATACAACCTACAGGAGAAGATCACCTTCACCCTCACACAGGGGGGATATAAGCAGACCTTCGTACGTATGGCTTCGGAGATCCTGGAGCGGGTGTTCATACCGGGACGCAAGGATCCTAGGGATCCGAACGATCCAAACAAGCGCCTCTATGCAAACGAACTCCTTGAGCTCCTAGCCAAGCTCGACTCGGTCAACAAGGAGATCTTCGCAGACAAGCAGATCATCGATGCCTATGAGCAGCTACAGCATCTAGAGCGGGAAGAGTTCGCTGGGGGCGGAAGCTCCAGTGGCGAACCCTCCGGCTACTACTCTACCGAGGAGTTTGAGAAGAAGTACAAGCCCGAGGAAGTCAAGAAGCATAAGGAGAAGAAGGAAGAGGAGCGCCGTGACCTGCTGAAGATGATATTCGGTGTGGACTTCCCCACCAAGATGGCTACGAAGAGCCTCAGCGATCTCTTCTCTCGTACCGACCTGTGCGTCGACCTAGGAGACCTTATCCTCAGCGAGAAGATCTTCAAGGGCTTCCACGACGATAAGCCCCGAGTCCTACCGAGCGTGAAGCTCATGGGTGAGGGAGATGATGCGATACGCCTCCCAACAGATACCGCCCCCTCTCGTATGTTCACCTACTCGATGCTTCAGCGTCTGGTAGAGCCGACGATCTCCAATCCCTCCAAGGGACAAGCTATGGAGCGAGTCAAGCTACAGCGCCCCATCGACGCTATGAGCTACAAGAGGAGTATGGCAGAGAATGCCCATGCTATCCCACAAGCCTCTTCGCTGGGGATCGGCTATGTGCTCAATATGCATCAGGCGTGGGTACCCGATGGCTTTGCCCTGGGCACCCTGCTCTACTCTACCGTCCTTGCCCCAGGCGAAGAGCAGCGCCTCATCGTCCGGGAGCGCAATCAGTCCTATTCGCTCAGTGACGTATCTGAGGGGAGTGACTCCGTACGTGACCGCTACGGCTCTTCGCAGGTAGACGATACCAGTGCAGCGTACAACTATGCGATCAACCAGATGTCGGCCGGTGATAGCCAATCGGCCTTCCGCACCTCGAGCACCTCTGTAGGAGGGAGCTTAGGCTTCAGTCTCTTCGGGGTAAGTGTCGGGGCGAGTGTCGGGCATTCCTCCTCAAGAGGATCAGCCAGCTCTTCGGCACGGCAGAGCAATGCTGCGCATGAGACCTCCTCGGCAGCCCAGCGCTTCCAGCACTTCATCACCAGCGCTTCGGAGCGTCTCTCCCAAGCACGCAGAGTCAGCATCTCCTCGGCCACGGGCAGTGAGACCGATTCGGTAGCCACACGCATCATCGCCAATCACAACCACTCCCATGCTATGACGATCCAGTACTGGGAAGTGATGCGCCGCTACCGTCTGGAGACCTGTATCGATGGAGTGGATCTCGTGCTCTTCGTACCGATGAGCCTCATACCCTTCCTCCCCGAAGGTCAGCGGTTCTACCTGGACAACTTTGCCCACACCGAGTTCACGAGGGAGCACTTCAAGACCCGCTACGACACCCTACTTCGCTACTTCGACATGCTCCACTATCGGCTCCCCTACCGCTATAGGGCGGGGCTAGAGCTTCTCCAGCGCTATGCCTCCTATCCTATGTGGAAGATGGAGCGGATCGACTCGCAGTCCACAGGGCGTACCCTCCTACTGACCCTCAGGGGGAAGTTCCTACCCTGCGACAATATCTCTGTGACCCTTCAGCTAAAGAACAACAAGGGAAGTATCATAGGGGAAGCTGTAGGCTTTAGCTCGAAGGGACGGTCCCTAGCCGATCTCATACAGGATCAAGGCATCAAGCAACGGTCAGAGATCGATACCTATCTCCGTGGACTACGAAGTCAACTCCCCACGGAAGAGATCAACTATAGCTTCAGCCTGCCAGCGAGCGTGACCGACGAAGATCTCAGCCGCATTCGCATCGAGAATAACCCCTCGCCCCTGAAGTACCAGCTGGCTCATGACTACGAGATCGATCACACCAAGGGTAAGCTCCTCGTCGCCGACTCCAGCTGGATGGAGCACAACACTAAGGCGGTGATCAACTACCTGGATAGGCTAGACGATCTCTATAAGGACGACGATAAGATCAGGAAGGATATCCGCCGTCTGAATCACTACTACCAAGGGCTCCCCGACAACTTCATCGTCAACGAACTACAGCACGGCGCTACGCTCTCGCCACAGACCATCGTACAGCTCTCTCCCGTCGTACTCCTCTCGTGCAGTGTCAGCGACGGCAGTGCCGGTTCGCCCAAGAGCTCAGGGCTCTCCTCGAATAGACTCCAGTACAATGCCGTCTACATCGAGCTGTCGCAGTCGATCCCCATCCTCAAGCTAGCGGACCTGCAGCGCATCGAAGCGACCCTCCAGCATGTAGCTACCGAGACGATGCACTACTCCCAGTGTGTCTGGGCTTCGCTCAGTGACAACGAGCGTGTCCTCATGCTCGATCAGTACACGGTAGAGATGGACTTCCAGAGGAGCCAGTACTATGCTAAGCCCGACAAACAGACGGCAGGAGGCAAGAAGACCGATGAGGTCAAGGTACCTCTCTTGAACTGTATCAACGTCAAGAAAATGCTGGGCTTCTACGGCAACTGTATGATATTCCCCTTCACCTATCCCGAGGAGCTGGCGGAGAAGCTAGGCAAGACATCTGCTGAGGTACAGGAATCGCTCTACCGCTACCATACCTCCTGCTTCCGAGTCCCAAGCACCTCGATATCTCTGCCTACAGAAGGGATGATCGGTGAGGCCGTCCTCGGCGAAACGAATGTCAGCGAAGAGATCGATCTGACTCGCTTCTGGAACTGGAAGGATTCGCCCATCGACTCCATGCCTATCGGTCCGGAAGCTCTCACTCAGCACGACCTACTGGCAGACAAGAAGACCAAGGACATCAGCGCTCTAGGACTCTCCGGGGCTAGCGCTCCGACGGCAGTCACAGCACCTGAGATCCTGAAGGCACTCACCAGCAGACCTGCTCCTACCTTCGCCGACATCACGGCGGCCAACGCTACAGCACAGCTTCTCCAGCAGACGGGTGTAGCCAATACCAATGCTCAGGCCAATATGGTCACGCAGAATGCAGAGATCGTCAAGAAGGCCCTAGAGTATCAGATGAAGAAGCTCGAGACGGAAGCCGAAGCACGCAAGCAGGAGCGTGAAGCCGAGAAGACCAAGCCCAAGGAAGCCGAGAAGAAGGAGACTCCCGAAGCTCCCAAGCCCGAAGAAAAGGGAGAGGGCGACAAGAGCAAGGGGAAGGGCTCTGCGACTCCTCCCGCTGAGACCAAGCCCGAAGAAAAGGGAGAGGACGACAAGGGCAAGGGGAAGGGCTCTGCGACTCCTCCCGCTGAGACCAAGCCCGACGAACCGAAGGCTGACTCAGGCACTGCGATCCCTCCCTCCACTGGCAAGGGCGATCGCTATAACCAGCAACGGAAGGCTATCGCAGGCATTCACATCAAGATCGACGAACTGGGCTTCACCGGTCTCTCCGACGAGGACACCCAGGGCATCAAGTGTCGCTTCTTCTCCGCCGTCTCTGGCGGAGATGATCGGCTCAAGCACTTCGCCGAATACAAGAGGCTACGGGAGCTCTATGGAGACGACATAGTGAGGGTGGCAGCCGCCTACTGCACCCACTATGGCTTCTACTCTTGGGAGCAGGCCGAGAAGTATGGCACGATGATCAAGGAGCAACTCGCCAAGCTCAACAAGGCGAAAGCCGAAGCTCCCAAGTCTCCTAAGTAGCCCTACCTACGATCATACTGGACTAATAAACACGAAGAGATATGTCAAGCACCATCGAAGCAGTCGTCCTGAAGCTCCTCGAGCAGGAGTCTTCGGACGAGATACTAGAGCTCAAGAAGGCGATCCTCAGGCGTATCGCCTCAGAGACGGAGATCGTCCCACCCCGAGTGCCTGCCCCGCAGAGCATCACCGAGATCGGCGGATATATCAATCTCCTTCGCAAGAGCGCACGAAAAGATAAGAACGGGGACTGCGATGAGCAGATGCTCCTCCAGTTCCTAGCATCTACATTAGGTTTACCTCGACCGTCGAACGGATAGTCGCTGAAGGATAAGGAAAAGCCTTGGCTAAGTAGATCGTCCTCTATCGCAAGATGAAGAGCAGGGTGTGCACACGATCGGAGCCCCTAGCGATGATAGACAGGTTCGACTCCTGTCACTGCTCTATTGGCCTAGGGGGCCGGAGGAGATGTAGCCGCATCAGATGTACTTAGTCGCTGGTCGCTAGGCCAGCACCAAGCAGATCCTAGCGAGGACTTCAGGAAGCTGTAGTCGGAAGACGACAGCGGAATGAGGCATGATGAGCTGGGCTACCCCCTCGAGCCTGTGTAGCGATACGTCGAGGGAGGCACGAAGCCTCCCTACAGGAAGGGCGCCTTGGACGGAATGGGTATTCGGCTAAGAGTACCAAGACGTGCGTGAGTCGTCAGTACATAGAGGAGGGTGCAAGGGCTACGGTCATGTGGCGGTCTGTGCAAGCAGAGCGTCTGTCTGGAGGATACTGCGCTGGGACCATCTTTGAAGCCTGAGCATCGGTCGCTTAGACACCCGCTGGAGTCGCTCCAGCAGCGTCTAAGGTCGGTGCGACTTGGGCCGTCGGTGAATAGTTTACGCGAACGGCGAGCCCACGAGATGAAGCGTAGAGAGACGGACCGGACTCCTAGTCCAAAAAAGGTCTAAGGCCTCCCCGGGAACGGGCGAAGAGCTTTGGTTGCACTCTAGCGAAGAGCTGAGAGGGCAAGTCGAAAGCCTTCACCGGAGACGAGTGGAGCGACTTAGGCAAGTCTGGGGACGAAGAGCCGAAGGGACGGATCGAAGCTCCGATCTCGTGGAAGCGAGCAGGATGGGGTTGGATTCCCGAGCACCAGCGACCCATCTAAGGGCATGAGGTAAATCAGGGAGGCAGTCCTACGGGGCTGCCTCCCTTCATTTTGGGCGGAGCAAAAGGAGGGTGAAGAAGGGGCGTATCGGAGGGGTACTCCAGGGAGCCCCAAAACCGACCTACGATGGGTCGCACTTGCGACCTACCGTGGGTCGTCTCGACGACCTACAGTAGGTTTTTTCGACGACCTACGGTAGGTCGTTTTTTACTCCCTCCCAAACGCCCATTCTAAGCGGGATGTAGCGCCCCCTTTTTCGGTACGGAATCGTCACTCAAAAAAACAGCGGAGGGAAGGCCTTCAGAAGCCCCGATCTTCACCCCTCATCTTAGGGGAAGGAATAGCAAGGCACGCCCCAAGGAGGAACGCCTCGACTGCGGGGCTAAATCCTAGGGAGTCACGACTGATCGTGAGGCGTAAGCGTAGGGAGAAGAAGCGGGAAAATTCGGCGAATCGCTACCTGCGATTGCGAGGGTGGAAGTGCTCGATCTGCTCCCGGAGCTTCGAGCGATCGATGTGGGTATAGATCTCGGTCGTAGCGATGTCTTCGTGCCCGAGCATGAGCTGGATAGCTTGGAGGTTAGCGCCCCCTTCGAGCAGAGCTGTGGCGAAGCTGTGACGGAAGGTATGGGGGCTGATCGTCTTGGTGATGCCAGCCATCTGGGCAGCTTCACGGATGAGGACGAAGACGGTGATGCGTGAGATGGCCTTGCCCAGACGGCTGAGGAAGACATAGTTCTCCTGTCCTCGGCGTGGAGTGGCACGGTCGGGATCGGCCAGATAGCGGGTGAGTTCCTGCTTCGCAGCTTCGCTCAGCGGGACAAGCCTCTGCTTACTTCCCTTGCCCTGGACTCGTAAATAACCTTCGTCGAGGAAGAGGTCGGGGAAGGTGAGGTGACACAGCTCGCTCACCCGTAGGCCACAGCTGAAGAGCACCTCGATGATGGCCCGATTGCGCTGGCCTTCGACCCCACCTTTGCTCCCTGCCGCCTCGATGATCCGGTCGATCTCTTCGGTAGTGAGCACCGTGGGTAGGTAGCGCCCTTTGCGGGGTACCTCCAGCAGAGCCGTGGGGTCAGTCTCTATATAGCCCTCCAGGAGGAGATAGCGCCCGAAGGAGCGGATCCCCGAGATGATGCGAGAGACCGACGTGGGGCTGATGCCCAGATCGTGCAGGGTGGCGATGAAGTGCTGGAGTCGTGGATAGTCGACCTCCTCCATCTGGATCCCTTCGGAGTCGAGATAGCTCAGGAGCTTATCGACATCGGAGAGGTAGGCTTCGCAGGTGTTGGCAGAGAGGTTCAGTTCGAAGCGAAGATAGGAGAGAAATTGCGTGCGAATATCGGAGGGCAACATCACGAAAGTGAGAATTTTAAATTATCTTTGCAAAGGTAAGATAAGCAGACAAAAAGAATACCCCCCAGCAACGATCAAATGTGGATAGAGATCATCAACGGCCCTAACCTACACAGGCTAGGGAAGCGTGAGCCAGGTATCTACGGCACCGTGTCGATGGACTCCTGCCTAGAGACGCTCCACCAGCTGTATGATGATCGTCTGAGACTGACTTACTTCCAGTCGAACCACGAGGGGGCCCTTATCGATCGGCTCTATGAGAGCCAAGATGCCGGCGTAGATGCCTTCGTCCTCAATGCAGGTGCCTACACCCATACCTCCCTCGCTCTAGCCGATACGCTCAGAGCTATCACTCCCCCCACCATCGAAGTCCATATCTCCAACGTCTATCAGCGTGAAGAGCTCCGCCAGCATTCGCTCCTCTCGAGCGCCTGTCAGGGGGTCATCGTCGGCTTCGGCATGGATGGCTATCGCCTAGCTATAGAGGCGATCCTCGGGGGCGCTTCACCCAACAGATAGTTTATTACCCTAATAGGAATTATGAAGAAAACAAAGATTGTAGCTACTATCTCGGATCTACGCTGCGACGTAGATTTCATCCGTCCGCTCGTAGAGGCTGGTGTCAATGTCGTCCGTATGAACACCGCCCACATGACTAAGGAAGGGATCACCACGGTCATCAACAACACCCGTGCCGTCTCGCCTAGTGTCGCCGTCCTGCTGGATACCAAGGGCCCAGAAGTACGTACGACGGTCCTCGAAGGAGATGCTGAAGTCAAGCGTGAGTTCCACGCCGGTGACCAGGTCATCTTCCAGGCTAACCCCGAGGCTAAGACCAACAACGAAGTCATCAATGTCAACTACGTGAACTTCGTACACGACGTACCCGTAGGTGCTCGTATCCTCCTCGACGATGGTGCGCTGGCCTTCGACGTAGTCAAGAAGGAAGACGACAAGCTCCACACCGTATGTCAGAACAACGGGAAGCTCGGTAGCCGCAAGAGCGTCAACGTACCTGGCGTACGTATCGACCTGCCTTCACTCACCGAGAAGGACCGCAACAACATCCTCCACTCTATCCCTCAGAAGATCGAGTTCATCGCACACTCTTTCGTCCGCAACAAGAAGGACATCGAGGAGATCCAGGCGATCCTCGACGAGCACAACAGCGATATCAAGATCATCGCTAAGATCGAGAACCAGGAAGGGGTAGACAACATCGATGAGATCATCGACTCCTGCTACGGTATCATGATCGCTCGTGGCGACCTCGCTATCGAAGTCCCCGCTGAGAAGGTCCCCTCCATCCAGCGCATGATCATCAAGAAGTGTATCGCTGCTAAGCGCCCCGTCATCGTGGCTACGCAGATGCTTCACACGATGATCGACAATCCTCTGCCTACTCGTGCTGAAGTCAGCGACATCGCTAACGCTGTCTACTACCGCACGGACGCTGTGATGCTCTCTGGCGAAACGGCTAACGGTAAGTACCCACTCGAGGCTGTCAAGACCATGGCCAGCATCATCCGCGAAGCAGAGACGACTCTGGAGCGTGAGTACTCTAACGAAGTTCCTTACTCTAAGGAAGTCAGCACCACGACCGCCTTCCTCTCCAAGCAGGCTGTACGTAGCGTCGACCAGATCGACACCGAGGCCATCATCACCGATAGCTTCACGGGTCGTACGGCTCGCTACCTCTCTTCCTTCCGTGCTACCGTACCCGTCTGCGCCATCTGCTACGACGCTACGCTCGCTCGCCGTCTCTCTCTGAGCTACGGTGTCACGGCACACTACGCTGAAGATGCTTCTTGCGCCAAGAGCCGTCTTGCTGCAGGTATCCAGAGCTTCATCAAGGATGGCATCCTCTCCCCTGAGACTCAGGTAGCTTACATGAGTGGTACGGTCGGTCAGACCGGTGCAGCTCACACGCTCGAGATCGACACCGTCCAGGAAGTTCTCGCTAAGCACACGAAGTAAGGCTTCCGCCCTTACTCTCGACTCTCCGAAGGGAGGCCCCTCGATAAGGCAACTTATCCTGGGGTCTCCCTTCCTTTGTATCCGTACCTCTGGAAGGAGGAGAAGCACGCCACACAGCGAGGCGGAAGTTCGCTGTACTTCGAGGGGGCGACTCACCCCCTTTTATAAGCCTTCTCCCGAAGGCTGTAGCACCGCCCTCCGAAGAGCCTCAAATGGGACCTACGGTAGGTCACCGAAAAAACCTACTGTAGGTCGTGATGACGACCCACGGTAGGTCGCATCAACGACCTACCGTAGGTTTCTTTTTCCCCTTCCAGGAGGACATTCAAAAAGGGTCGTAGATCCCGCTCCACAAGGGCGAAGTCTCAGCTTCGAACGGGAGCGCTCCGAAGCACCACCTTTTCCCGCTCCTTCCCCTCCCTCAGAAGCCCTCATCCAGACCCATACGCTAGCTCGAACTCAGAGGTCGAGCTAATGTCGTATCTTTGATATAATAATTGTAATAGACGAATTTGCCTTAGAGGCCTCTGGCGGGAAGCCCTCCAGAGCGAGCTCAAGGCTCCCCAGACAAGTAGATGAAAGATATATTCATGTTGATCCGCCGCTTCATAGCCCCCTATTACAAGGGCTATCTGAGCCTGTCGGTGATCTTCAACATCCTCAGCGCTCTGCTGAATCTAGTGGCCTTCTCCCTCGTGATGCCGATCCTCAACATCCTCTTCCAGATCGAGGAGCGAGTCACGACTTACATCCCTTTCAGTTCGCTCGACCTCACTTCTCGGGCGGGTTGGTCGGAGGTGACGCATGTCGTGACGAATAACTTCGGCTACCTCGTCTCCAGCATGATCGAGACGAAGGGTGCATCCTTCACGCTGATCGTCCTCGGCATCTACTTAGTCCTGATGACCCTGCTGAAGGTCGGAGCTACCTATCTCGGTGGCTTCTTCCTCATCCCTATCCGTACGGGCGTCGTACGAGACCTACGCAACCAGCTGAACCGCAAGATTCTTGCCCTCCCTCTAGGCTTCTTCAGCGAAGAGCGCAAGGGCGATGTGCTGGCACGTATCACGGGAGACGTCGGCGAGGTGGAGAACTCTGTGATGAGTTCGCTCGACCTCCTGCTGAAGAATCCCATCCTCATCTTCGTCTACCTGGGGTCGATGCTCCTGATCAGCTGGCAACTCACGATCTTTGTCCTTCTAGTACTTCCTCTGGCGGGCTTCATCATGGGGCGTGTGGGCAAGAGCCTCAAGCGCACCAGCCTCGAGGCACAGAACCAGTGGGGGCAGCTCATTAGCCAAGTCGAGGAGACCCTCGGGGGGCTTCGCATCGTCAAGGCCTTCACCGCCGAAGAGTTCGTCGACAGGCGCTTCGTCCAGTCGAATGAGGAGTATCGCCACACCGTCATGGGTGTGAGTCGCCGACAGCTCCTAGCGCATCCTGTGAGCGAACTCCTAGGTACCACCACCATAGCCATCGTCCTCTGGTACGGGGGCTCGCTGATCCTCAATCAGGAGAGTAGCATCACGGCTTCGACCTTCATCTACTATCTGGTGATCTTCTACAGCCTGATCAATCCACTGAAGGAGCTCAGTAAGGGCGCCTACGCCATCCGTAGAGGTATGGGCTCAATGGAGCGTGTCGACCGCATCCTTCAGGCCGAGAGTACCATCGTCGACCCAGCGCAGCCTAAGCCTGTCACCTTCAAGGACTCGATCGCTCTGGAGCACGTATCCTTCCGCTACGCCGACGAGTGGGTGCTGAGGGATGTAAACCTCACGATCCGCAAGGGACAGACCGTCGCTCTGGTAGGACACTCAGGCTCGGGGAAGACCACCCTAGTAGACCTCATCCCCCGCTTCTACGATGTCGTCGAGGGGCGCATCACCATCGACGGGACGGATATCCGTGAGGTAGCCGTCTCCGACCTACGCCGGCTCATGGGCAATGTCAACCAAGAGCCGATCCTCTTCAATGCCTCAGTCTTCGACAACATCGCCTTCGGAGTCGATGGCGCTGACGCCGAGGCCGTACGCCGTGCTGCCGAGGTAGCTCATGCCGACGAGTTCATCCGGGAGATGCCCCATGGCTACCAGTCGAATATCGGAGACCGAGGGGGTAAACTCTCGGGAGGTCAGCGCCAGCGTCTATCGATCGCCCGTGCGGTCTTCAAGAATCCTCCTATACTCATCCTCGACGAAGCTACCTCCGCCCTGGACACGAAGAGCGAACGTCTCGTGCAGAACGCCCTAGATCACCTCATGTCGGGCCGCACGACCATCGTCATCGCCCACCGCCTCTCTACGATCATCCACGCCGACGTGATCTGCGTCGTCGATGGTGGGCGTATCGTCGAGCAGGGCACCCACGAGGAACTCCTTGCCCTCGGCGGACACTACGCCAAGCTCCACGCTATCCAGATGAAGGCTTAGTAGAGCACCTTCCCCTCCCCTACACCCCTCCAAGCAAGCCACGATAGACCCGGCATGAAATACAACTATACTGACACCTTCCGCAGTGCTCTAGAGCTAGCTACCGAGCATGCACAGGAGTTGGGGCGAGCCGAACTCACCCCTGACCTCCTGCTGTGGGGTATCCTCAAGGAAGGGACAAATAGAGCGATCACCTTCCTCACGAATAGACAGCTCTCCATCCCCGAACTACTGCAGGATCTGGAGGAGCATCTGGGTCCGTCCGAAGGGCGGACAGAGGGGCATCTGCCTTACAGCATCGATGCACATGAGGTACTAGCACGGGCAGCTCGCATCTCTTCCTTCGTCGGAGCTCCAGCCATCAGTCCCCTGTATATCCTCTATAGTCTTATCTTCAGTCCGTACTCCCTCCTCTCTACCTTCCTCTCCCGACATGGGATCACAGAGGAGCAGGATGATGAGATCAAGTACGTAGGTCAGCTCCTACAGATGGATCGCCTCCGTGAGGGCTCTTCCTCGGGCTCTGCGCCCCGCAAGGAGCGCCCGCAGGTACGTCGGGCAGCCGTCCAGCTCAACGGAGACTTTGTCCCCATCGCAGCCTTCTCTCAGGGGAAGGATGGGCGCTACATCCCCGACGAAGAGCTACTCAACCAGCTCGCCGACTCCATCGGTGCACAGGTAGACAAGATGCTGGAGGGGATCCCTTCGAAGGGCAAGCGCAAGGCAGGCTTCCCCTACGAGGAGTTCGGACAAGAGCTTATCGACGATCGGGGGCTCTATAGTCAAGAGGCTGTGACCGACAACCTCTATGAGGAGGAGATAGGAAGTATCTTCCAGATCCTTGCCCGTGAGCGACGCTGCTCGCCGGTGATCGTGGGCGAAGCACATACAGGGAAGCGGGAGCTTATCCTAGCACTCAGCCGTGCTCTAGAGCGTGAGCGCCTCGCTGGAGACCAGCCCAGACAGCTGCGCTATCCCGACCAAGTCCTCCCTCCTCAAGGCTTCCGCTACACGAATCTTCTGCAGCTCAACCTCACCCGACTGCTAGTCTCGGGCCAGATGATGGGCGGAGCGGAGCAATTCCTGCATTCCCTCTTCGAGCAACTAGAGGCATACCCCACGACCCTCCTCTATCTCGAGGACATCCATATACTGAAGAGCTCCAATCGGGGTGGTGGTATGGACGTCCTTGATCTCCTGCTCCTCGGGCTCGAGCAGCGTGGACTCCAGTGCATCTGTACGACCACTCCCTCCGGCTACACACAGGCAATTGAGCGGAGTGAAGGCGTAGCTCGCTCTGTCGTGAGATATACACTTGAGCCCCTCTCTGGCGCACGTCTCGAGCTGGCTTATAGGAAGCGGCGGAGGCAGATAGCTGATTTCTACCGAGTCAACTTCCAGCAAGACTTCGCCGAACATCAGGCACTCGCCGAGCGCTACCTAGGACATCTCCCTCGCCTCTTCGCCCTGTCGGAGCTCCTCGATGCAGCAGGGGGTGAAGCTCGACGCCGTAATGGTCGCCTCTTCTACGGCAAGAATATCGGCGCTCGTATGCAAGTGACCCAAGCAGATACCTTGAAGGGTCTCTCCCGCCTCATCAACATACCCCTCGACCAAATAGAAGACCGCACCGAGCTGGAGCGTCTACGTGCACTGCCCTCAGCGCTCAAGCGACGCATCATCGGCCAGGATCACGCTGTCGATACCGTAAGTCGTGCCATACAGCGTGCACGTCTCGGTCTAAGAGATAGCCAGCGACCCATCGCTTCTTTCCTTTTCCTCGGCCCTACGGGTGTTGGTAAGACTTATCTAGCTAAGGCACTTGCCAAGGAGCTCTTCGGCAGTGAAGACGCTATGGTACGTATCGACATGAGCGAATTCTCCGAGCGCTTCGCCGTCTCCCGCCTTATTGGGGCGCCTCCTGGCTATATAGGCTTCGGCGAAGGAGGGGAACTCACCGAGCCTGTTCGTACCAAGCCCCACCGCCTTGTCCTGCTGGATGAGATCGAGAAGGCGCATCCCGACATCTACAATATATTACTCCAGGTCCTCGATGACGGCCGACTCACCGACACCGAAGGGCGTACGGTCGACTTCCGCAATACGATCATCATCATGACCAGCAATGTAGGCTCTCGTGAAGCTAAGGCATTCGCTCGAGGCATAGGCTTCTCTACGGAGCGAGATGAGTCGGTACGACGGGAGGGTATTGTCCGTAAGGCGCTGGAGCGTACCTTCAGTCCAGAGTTCCTCGGACGACTAGATGAGACTGTCGCCTTCGATAGTCTCAGTGACGAATCACTCACGAAGATCGCTGAGCTGGAGCTTCATCCCATCACCGAGCGCCTATCCAGCTCGCTCTACCAGCTGGTCGTCTCCGACGAAGCTAAGCGCTACCTCGCCCTCGATGAGAGCCACCGCACGATGGGGGCACGACCACTGCGCCGTCGCCTACAGCAACTCGTCGAGGACAAGTGCGTGGAGCTGATCCTCGACGGACAGCTACTGCCCGGCGGGTCACTAGAAGTCGGGCTCTCGCCCCGTGGCGAACTGACCTACTCCGTACAGGCACCCGAGGTCTCCACATCCACTAAGAGCAAGAAGAGCCACTCATGACTCGCCCCGTGATCACCGAAGAAGAGCTTCAGGATGCACTAGCCGATCCTCGGCGCCGACGTGAAGCCTTCGCCACCGTCGTACGACTCTACTCCCAGCAGATCTATTGGCAGATCCGTCGGATGGTCTATATCCACGAGGATGCGGACGACTTGGTGCAAAATGTTTTCATCAAAGCGTGGGAAGCGATCGAAGGATTCAGAGGCGAAGCTAAGGTATCCACCTGGCTCTATCGTATCGCACTTTACGAAGCACTGAACTTCCTCAAGAAGCGTCGTCACGAAGAAGAGCACCTCCTCTCGCCGTCCGACGAGGGCGATTCGCTCTATCTTCTGGAGCGCCTTACGGCAGATGAGTACTTCGATGCCGATGCCGCCGAGGTGCGCCTACAGCAAGCGATCCTCAGTCTACCACCCAAGCAACAGCTGGTCTTCCGCTTGCGCTACTACGATGAATTGCCCTACGACCAGATGGCTGCCCTCACTGGCACCTCCGAGGGCTCGCTGAAAGCCTCCTACCATCATGCAGTGAAGAAAGTCACTGACTTCCTCCAAGCGGATAAATAAACCTTCGCCCCAACGAATTGTCTCAGTGTTGAAGCTCCGATCACAGGACTTCTCTACAGATATGAATAAGCAACCGAATCTCCCATCAGCCGAAGAGAGCAAGGCGCACTACGATGTCCCCTCCGGGTACTTCGATACTCTGGAGGATCGCATCATGGCACAGATCCCCGAGTCTCAGCCCGAGGAAGCGCTCCCCGTGGCCAAACCCAAGCTCTGGATACGCCTACGGCCCATCGTCTATCTTGCGGCGATGTTCGTCTCGATGAATCTTATCTTCCGAGCTTTCCATCCCGACCCAGCTCCTCAGCAGGTAGCTAAGACGGAGACGACCCAGAGCTCCAACGACGACTACACGGACTACTACGCCGAATATGGTGAGCGCATGATGGCCTCCGAAGGATACTCGACCTACTACAGCGAGCTGGAGGACGCTCTTTCTTCCCCTACCGCCACCCTGACCTCCTACTAATCCCGAGCCTACTATGAAGCGATTCCTCTACCTTCTACTTGCACTGACCCTCTTCGTCTCCGCTGAGGCGAAGGACCCTCAAAAGCAAAAACCAACTCCCGAGCAGGCTAAGAACGCTATGCGTGACAAGGTGCGTCAGGAGAAGCGTGCCTTCCTCATCAAGGAATTAAGCTTATCCACAACCGAGATCGACGGTCTGATGCCCATCCTCAATGAGCTTGACGATAAGCGCTTCGCCCTATGGATGGGCTCGAAGAACCTAGTCAACCGCTTCCACCGTCAGGATAAGACGCTCACGGCAGAGGAACTCAATTCCCTCTTTGAGCAGACCCTGGACTTCCACGTGAAGGAAGCCGAACTCGAGCGTACCTATTATCTGCGCTGTCGCTCCGTGCTATCGGGCGAGAAACTCGTGCGGCTACCCTTCGTCTGTAAGGATTTTGCCCGTCGCTTCTTCGCTCGGCACAAGCGCTAGCAGTCGCTGGCACGGAGACCTTACGCCACGATCCGGGTCTTCGCTACACGGGCGCTCCTCTCGGATGCACTTCTATCCAGCGCCCGATCGCAGGCAAAGAAGGCGACAGGTGCTCGTAAATCCTCCGACGAGTACAGGTAAATAGAGCGGACAATACAGCCACTTCCATCGGCCTTCTCCCGTAGCGAGATCGCCCCGTTCACACAGCTAGGTTGGCCCCACCGAAGAGTAGGGTCAACCTTTTCCTTTCCTCCTAAGGCACACACTCCGCAGTGGAGAGGCTTGACTTAGGGGATTCTTTATAACTTTGTGCCCTAGTGTTAGGCTGGGTTCTTGTATCCTGAAGCTTCGTACCGAGTAGCCCGACACCCATAGTATCAAGATGAGCTCGCTCAACACAATAGATATAAGCATGAGACGTATCACCTCCATAGCCCCCGTGGCCCTTGGTCTCCTGGCTCTTGTCCTCAGCACCTCGAGCTGTAACAGCAAAAGGAAGGTAGAACTAGAGGACTTCCAGCTCTACAATAGCCAAATCACAGGCTTCGCTCTCTCGACAGCCGACAAGGATATGAAGGAAGCCCTCGCCAAGGCAGCCTTTGTCATCCGCAATACTGAGACGGGACGGATCTACAATCCACAGGCACTCCCCTACAGCTCTAAGAGCTATGACCTCAGTCTTCGCATAAAGAGCGCCACGCAGGGAGCCGAGATCGAGGTGATCACTGCGGATGGCAAGACGACGAAGTGGACGGGAGAGAAGCAGACCTTTAAGAGTGATGCCCTCCTACATGGCATACAGCTACGTGTCAGTACCAAAGACCGGAGTGGTCAACTGCAGAGCTACACCTACAAGGTGACCTTCAAGCGCTACCGAGAAGACCCACATACCTTCTCTTGGTCCGAAGCATCGGTCTCGGGACTACCTGCATTCGGCTCGGCCTTCTCCACGGTCATGACCTCAGGTGATGGTGGTACGATGTACTATGTCAAGCCAAGTGGGGTGAGTGCTGCTAGCACGTTCGCCAGTCCTACGGCTTCTTGGCAGGATGCTTCTCTGACAGGGATCCCTGCAGGAGAGCGTTTCACCTCGGTCGTCTCCTACGGAGGCAAGCTCTATGCTACGACAAGTGCCTCGAAGCTCTACGAAGGCTCAGGGGTGACCTTTGCTACAAAGGCGCTCTCGGGCGACTATTCGCCTAGCCTCATACTCGGTGGGCTCAAGATCGATGGCGTCTCTTCGCTCACCCTCCTCGGTGCAAATGCCTCCGGATCTAAGGCCTTCCTCACCTACGGTATTGCATCCAGCTCGGTGACTCACGTCGGCGAAGCGCCCGATGGCGCCTTCCCCTCCTCGGGAGAGACTGTAAGCTACGAGCTCGCTGGTGGTAATTATCAGGGTAATGCCCTGTACCTGGCAGGCGGGATCACCGCTAGCGGGAAGGCTAGTCCCAATCTCTGGTCCACGACCAACGGCCACGACTGGCTGATCGTCGGCGGGAAGATCACCGAAGGAAAGGCTGTCACAGCTCAGACTCTAGCCTATGTGCCCAGTCAGAAGCGTATCTACCGCTTCGCCTCTACTGCAGAGGGGCTCGAGCTCTATATCTCCAGCGACAACGGTCGCTCGTGGGAGTCTGCCCGCACGACGGCATTCTCCGGCCTCACACTGACCGACTTCGCAGGCTATCCACTGCAGGCCTTCCCCTCAGCAGACGGAGAGACGATCTACCTGCTTCGTGGAGCGAAGTCGAGTGGCGAGTCAGCCAAGCTCTTCGTAGGGAAGTTCGGCGGGCTGAAGACCATCGAAGACTAACCCCATCCCTAGCGATCCTCAGCTTCGATGCGACAGCTTCTCCTCAGTGCTACGCTTCTCCTCTGCTCCTATCTCGGGCTACAGAGAGCCGAAGCTCAGGAATATCGGTATGAGTTCGGCGCCTCGCTGGCATCGAACTACTACATCGGCGACCTGGGACGACAGGGGATCATCGCACCACAAAGCCTTGGTATTGCGTTAGAATTGAGACGAGTCCTATCTCTTCGCTGGACACTGAGTAGCGAACTAGCGCTCCGTGGGCTAAGGGGATCAGGTACTTTCGCTTCGAATACCTATCCATCGGACGGCCGTACATTGAGCTTCAGTCGTACACTGACGGATATCGCCCTCGGAGGAGAATTTCATTTCTTCCCCTACAGCGATAGGGAGCGCTACCTTGGGACGAGATCTTGGACGCCCTTCATCGGTGCGGGGCTCGGACTTGCAGGCGGAGTGAGCGACTCCAAGCTACAGCTCATCCCTGGCGTATACGCTCGTCTCGGGATGAAGTACAGGCTAAGCCCCCGCTGGGCTCTATCGGCGAGCTGGACACTACGCCGTACCTTCACCGATCATCTCGAGGGATTGGGCCCCGCCTCTTGGATGGCCAACCCCTTCGGACTGGATCAGCGAGGGAGCATCAAGCACCACGACAGCTACGGCTATTGGTCCATCGGACTCCACTATAGCCTAGCGCCCCGACAGCGATATAGCTGTAACTAAGATATAAGTATATTTGTATAGGGCTAGTGCCCCATACATACCCTAAATAGTATAAGAAAGAAAACGTGTCAATGACGACGCCTTCACACCTAGCTGACCTGTCGCCCGAGCTCCGAATACCCGAGCACGTGGCGATCATCATGGATGGGAACGGGCGCTGGGCAAAGCAACGTGGGCTTCCCCGCACGGATGGACACATCCAGGGACAGGAAGCTCTGCGGGAGACGCTACGTGCGGCGGTCGAATTCGGCATACACTTCCTCACCGTGTATGCCTTTAGCTCCGAGAATTGGTCTCGCCCGCAGGAGGAAGTCGAAGCGCTAATGAGCCTCCTAGTATCTGCGATCCACTCCGAGACTCCCGAGCTCCACAAGCAGGATATACGGATACGAGCCATCGGCGATATCGCTAGACTCCCAGAGAATGCCCAGCAAGCACTCCGAGAGAGCATAGAGAAGACCCGAGACAATAAGGGACTCACCCTCATCATCGCCCTGAGCTACTCCTCTCGTGACGAGCTACTCCGAGCTACACATCGTATAGCCAGCGAAGTAGTTTCAGGTAAACTCTCCCTCGATGAGCTGAACGAAGAGGTCATCTCACGTCATCTAGACACCGCCGATTTCCCTGATCCAGACCTCCTGATACGTACAGGTGGGGAGGAGCGCATCAGCAACTTCCTCCTCTGGCAAGCCGCATATACCGAGCTATTCTTCTCTCCAGTCTACTGGCCTGACTTTGGACGAGAGGCGCTACTGGATGCTATCAAGGCCTACACCGCACGCGAACGGCGCTTCGGTAAGACAAGCGAACAAATACAGCTGGAGGACTAACGTCCCCGACCAGCACGACGATAATAGACCCTATGCAGAGAATCCCAGCACTCCTACTACTTACCTCGCTCCTGATGGTAAGCTCAGTAGAGGCCAAGTCACATACACTCCGACAGCTCCCTGTAGACTCGACCAAGACGAGTGAGCCTGTAGTCATCGCCCCGACTGTGAGCTATGAGCATCCCACCACCAAGACGATCGCCGAGGTGAAGATCACGGGATCGACCAGCTATGACCACTATGTACTGAGCAGTCTCTCGGGACTCAACGAAGGAGATGAGATACAGATCCCCGGTCCTGCGCTGACTTCGGCGGTGAATCGCTTCCTGCAGTCGGGCTACTTCTCCAATGTTCGGGTCCTCGTCTCCAAGTATGTTGGGGACAAAGTGTACCTAGAGATCGCCCTGACTGAACGTCCTCGCCTCGCCGAAGCAACGTTCACCGGCGTGTCGAAGGGCGATCGTGAGGAGCTGGAGAAACGTACTGGCCTGAGGAAGGGATCGCTGATCTCGCCCAATACGCTTGATCGTGCACGCCAGCTCGTCAAGAAATACTACGACGAGAAGGGCTTCCGTGACATGAAGATGACCATCCGTGAGACCGAAGCTCCAGGACAACCCGGCTACGTCAACCTGACACTCGACATCGATCGTAGTGGCAAGACCAAGGTGCGTAATATCTTCTTCGAGGGGAATAGCTCACTCACCGACTACCAGCTACGTATGGCCATGGGCAAGACGAATGAAGGCTTCTCCCTCGGTCGTGGACGTGCGCTCTCGTCTCTGCTGAAGATCTTCAAGCAAAAGAAGTTCGTCGACGCCGATTATAAGGAAGACCTCCAGAATATCATCAAGCGATACCAGGCGGCGGGATACCGTGATGCGGAGCTCGTCAGCGATAGTATCGTGCCCGTACCAGGTACACGCAAGGTAGATATCTATCTGAAGCTCAACGAAGGTCAGAAGTACTACATCAAGGATATCCGTTTCGTCGGGAATACTAAGTATTCATCCGAGATCCTCTCTCAGCTACTTGCCATCCGTCCGGGCGATGTATATGACCAGAAGCGTCTAGAGAATCGCTTGACCATCGACGAAGATGCTGTGAGCAATCTCTACTACAACAACGGCTATATCTTCGCTGGCGTCGACCCGATCGAGACCAATATCCAGGGCGACTCCGTATCCCTCGAGGTGCGAGTGACCGAAGGGCCCCAGGCTACCATCGACAAGGTCATCATCCGAGGTAATGATATCGTCTACGAGGATGTGGTACGTCGTGAGCTCTACACCAAGCCAGGGGTGCTCTTCAGTAAGGAAGATCTGATGAACTCCTTCCGTATCCTCAACCAACTTGGCCACTTCGACGCTGAGAAGTCTATACCTAAGCCTGTGCCCAATCCTCAGAGCGGGACGGTAGATATCGAGTATGACCTGACGCCGAAGAGTAATGACCAGCTCAACCTCTCTATTGGTTGGAGCCAGACGGGGCTGATCGGATCCATCGGATTTACCTTCACGAACTTCTCCATACAGAATCTCTTCCGCCCAAGTATGTATAAGGGCATCATCCCACAGGGTGATGGCCAGAAGCTCTCGATCAATGGGCAGACGAATGCTCGCTACTACAATCAGATCAGTGTATCCTTCAGTGACCCCTGGTTCGGTGGTAAGCGCCCCAACCTTCTTTCGGTAAGCGCCTTCTACTCACGTATGACGGCCATCGACCAGCGCTATTACTCAGGGCAGGCTCGCAACTACTACGGCTCGGGCTACTACAATCCCTACTATGGCGGTTACGGATACGGGGGCTACGGTGGCTATGGCAACTACTACGATCAGGCGGGACAGGGACGCTCTTCACTCTATGAAGATTCGTACGATGCCGACAAATCTCTGAGCATTATAGGTATGAGCATCGCCAACGGACGCCGTCTCAACTGGCCCGATAACTGGTTCCAGCTCACCGCTTCACTCAACTTCACCCACTACCGTCTCAATAACTGGACGTACAATACATTTGAGAACTTCCACCAGGGTAGCGCTAATGACATCAACCTTGAGCTGCGCATCGACCGCAACTCTACGGACAATCCCGTCTACACACGTCGTGGATCGGACTTCTCCTTCTCGGTAAGTCTCACGCCTCCCTATTCACTCTTCGACAAGAAGGACTATTCCGACCCCTCACTTCCCATAGCAGACCGCTACCGATTCATCGAGTATCACAAGTGGAAGTATTCGGGTAAGGTCTTCCTTCCACTGATGAATCCCGCCACGGTGAAGCGTACGCCGGTGCTCATGGCCCGTGTCGAAGGGGGGATCATCAATAGCTACAACAAGTACAAGCGTTCACCCTTCGGTACGTATTATATGGGGGGGGACATGATGTCTGGCTCATTCGGCAACTATATGAATGAGACCATCGGCCTGAGAGGCTACAAGAACGGCTCGATCGCTGGAGCAAACTACGACTATGCTTACTCCTACATGAAGGCTTCTCTTGAACTTCGCTACCCGCTTATCTTCGAGCAGTCGACGACCGTATGGGTACTCGGCTTCGCTGAAGCGGGTAATGCCTGGGCAGATATCAGTCGCTACAACCCCTTCGACCTGAAGCGCTCCGCCGGGATAGGTGTCCGTGTGATGATGCCTATGATCGGTCTCCTCGGTCTTGACTGGGGATATGGCTTCGACCGTCCTAATGGCTACTCCGAGCGTGGTGGTAGCAACATCCACTTCGTCCTCGGACGCGACCTCTAGTGACGGGAACCTTCTCCCCGAAGTACGGGTTGAAGTAAAGTCTCACCTAATTAGTTTGCCCTATGAAGAAGATCCTTTTCCTGCTGGCTCTCCTGCTACTGCCCCTCGGCGTAGCTGAAGCACAGAAGGTAGCCCTAGTAGATATGGAGTTCATCCTCAAGAAAGATCCTGCCTATACAGCGATGACCCGCCAGATAGATGACCTCTCCAAGCGCTGGCAAGACGAAGTAACTTCGATCGAGAAGAAGGCCGAGACGGCCTACAAATCCTATCAGGGGGAAGCCGCTTTCCTCTCCGCCGACCAGAAGAAAGCACGTGAAGAGTCGATCGTAGCCCTAGAGAAGCAGGCCTACGACCTCAAGCGTAAGTACTTTGGTCCTGAAGGCGACCTCTTCAAGCGCCGTGAAGCGCTCATGAAGCCCATACAAGATCGAGTCTGGACGGCTATGAAGGAGCTCGCACGTCGTGGTGGTCTCCAGCTCATCATCGACCGATCTTCCTCCAAGATCGTATATGCCGACCCCGCCCTAGACGTCAGTGAGTCGATCGTCTCCATGCTAGGGCTCAGCAGTCGATAGCCAAAGATTATTCAACCCTAATAAAACGTAATAGAAGACCAACAATGAAGAAGTTTCTGATTTCCCTCCTGCTCATGCTCCCGCTCGCCTTCTCGGCTCAGGCTCAGCAGAAGATCGGTGTCGTCAATACTGCTGCTATCATGGAAGAACTCCCTGATGTCAAGGCTGCGACGACTAAGATCCAGGACCTCGCTAAGCAGTACGACGCTGAGATCAAGCGTATGCAGGACGAGATGAAGACTAAGCTCGAGGCCTACCAGAAGGAAGAAGCCTCGATGACGGACGTCATCAAGAAGCGTCGCCAGCAGGAACTCCAGGAGATGGAAGCCCGCACGCAGAACAGCTATCAGATGATGCAGGAAGAGATCCAGAAGGAGCAGGAGAAGCTCATGGCGCCTATCCGCACCAAGGTCACGACTGCTATCAACAAGGTCTGCGAAGCTCAGGGCTGTGCTTATGTCTTCGAGTCGAGCGTCATGCTGGCCATGGGTAGCACTGCTCTCGACCTGACGCAGGCTGTCAAGGATGCGCTTGGCATCCGTCCTGCAGCAGCTGCACCTGCTCGCACCAGCGGAGCTAAGAAGTAATCTCCCCCGAGCGCTGAGCCGAGGAGCCTCCATCACGGAGCGCTCTGCCCGCCCGCTCGCCACGGATAGATATGAGTTAGCCCCCGATCCTCTCGCTGAGGATCGGGGGCTAATTGCTATGTGGTGATTCGCTGAGCCGTAGTAGCCCATGCGATCACCTGCTATCAGCGAAGCGACTGGCTGCACTTCACCGCTGTATAAAAGGAGAAGCGCCCATCACTCCTCGGGAGTGATGGGCGCTTGCTTTGTGAAGTAGGCTCCTTCGCTGAAGGAAACTCAAGTGGGCCCAATAGGATTCGAACCTATGACCCCCTGCTTGTAAGGCAGGTGCTCTAAACCAGCTGAGCTATAGGCCCCAATAGGTGCATACTCTGACGTCTTGTGCTCGGCGCTCCGAAGTGGGCCCAATAGGATTCGAACCTATGACCCCCTGCTTGTAAGGCAGGTGCTCTAAACCAGCTGAGCTATAGGCCCGAAGTGGAGGTTAGAGGCAAAAAACGTCCTTTTTGCTCGGCAAAGGTAGGAAAACTTATCCAATCCCCCAAAACTCAAAGGCGATATCTTCCTTCATCACCTTCCGTCCCGAAGGATGCTAGTCCGATCTACCACTGCTATAGGTAAGGCTTAGCTTGTGCACGAGCCCGATATACTCTAGGGGAAACATACGTATACTGTGAGATGAATGCATTGTTACGATGGTCACACAAGATATACTGACTCGCACCTTGAAGGGGAGCATCATCAGAGCTTTTCAGAACAAGGGAGGAGCAAGAACCTCGCATGCATTTTGCGTTCCCCTAACTTTACTAACTTTACAAGTGATACCCAATCAATAAGTACAGGCTATCCCATGGACGAAATTTCAAAACTCACATCAGCACTCGCCGGGGGGACTCTACCAGAAGGCTACAATCCCAAGGCGATCGAGAAGCTAAGGAAGCGCTTCCAGAAGCTCTCCGAGGCTCGCATCACGAGGAATTATCCCATCCGTCGCTTCCTTTGTAGCGAGAACTTCTACAGCGTCTATGCCTTCTCTATCAAAGGCACGGAAATAGCTCAAGAAACTCTAGAGCAGATCAAGGCCAGTGTCGCCACTCTTGATTATGGATCCATGCGCTACGACTCGATGATGGGGGTGGCCTCGGACTACTGGACTCTGGAGCCAGAGACGGGAAGGCACACCAAAGTATATGCCCAAAAACCCACGAATATCTCGATGATCAGTGATGCCTTCGATGGGATCGTCATCTATACATTGCCCGAATATGGGATCCCTTACAGGAAGGCCGCACTGCGCCACGATATACCCTACGTGCTCTTAGGTAAGAAAGTTGAGCCCGATCAGTTTGAACTGTACACCATCAAGCAAAGCGACCTCGGACTTCCCGCTTCAGAAATCATATATGAGAACTATACCGCAGGGCCAGAAGACAGCGCACGCTATCAGCTCATAGCCAAGATCATTGCGGCAGTCGTGGTGATCGGCTACCTCATCTATCGGTACCTACTCTCATGATCCCACCCGTTCCGTAGACCGACTCTAAGCGAACTCAGAGTGCAGGTACGACCACCTGACGATAGCGGTATCGTCAGGTGGTCGTACCTGTTTTGATTTTGCCCCATAAATCGACCTTCGGCGGGGAACTCAGAAAAGGATACTAAAGGGTCTTACTATAGATCGCTTCACCGACGTACGGTGAGTCGTCCCTGCGACCCATGATACATCTCTCCAGAGACCTACCATAGCCCCTCAGTCCATCTCCCGTAAGTCCCGACCCGATCTACCGCAACTCCGCCCTTATTCTTCTGTAATCGCCCCTCGATTACCTTGCAATTCCGCCTCCCATCCATCGTCAAGCCACAGCCGATCTCCTAGCCGTTCCCCCATACGTCTCCACAGCATCCCAAGAGCTAACAGAAGATTAGCACTCATTCTGATCGCCCTATCTCCCTTACCATAAAAGAGCCACGGGCGCTCCACCGAAGTGAAGCGCCCGTGACTATAGAGTTTGCTCTAAGACTTCTTATAGAGCGTGATCGGGGTTGTTAGCATTGCTTCCACAACACCAAGATAATTCCGGAAGTTAACTCCCTGAGGGGTTGGCTCCCATATCATCGTCTTACTTGTCCTTTTCCTTATGATCCAAGAGGTCTCTTGTATATTAGGAAGGAGATAGGTATCTACAAAGTGGACAGTATAGTTCAGAAGATTCTTGTTGAGTGTGTACGAAGCTGAGAGATCCTTATAGTTATACTGCCTAGCATCAAGAAAGACTCTCATATCTTCATCAGAATCGAAGTAGATCGTCATCTTTACAGGTATCTGACCATATAGGGATGTCTCAAGGTCAAAGTTCGTCTCCCAGATTGTCCCTGACAAGTCTTCCTTGGTTGGAGTTGGCAGTTCCTTCTCCTGACATGATAGGCATGATAGGAGACAGAGCACAATGGCTAATAGATAGGTGCGCATGATCGTTCTTGTTTAGAGTCTTATATATCCATCCTCGGAAGATTGAGGACAGACTTAGCAGTGTAGTTAGTGTGCGAGCTCGGGTATAAGAAGGGGGCTTCTATTACCCGTAACTCTCTGTAGCAAAGGTAGGAGATGGATCTGACAAAAACAAATACTTACATCTGATAGATCATTTTACACGCTTCACTTCCATAGGAGATCTCCCTCGGGATAAGCTTTTGCCCCAGCACAGCCTTCAGGCTAGCTATATTCTCCTCGGGGGAGAGACTCATGAGGATGAATGGAGAGGTTAGTGCTAAGTTCCCGGGAAAAGGGGTGCAACGACCTGAAAGTGCAGAGCGGAGTAGCCGTAAAGGCAAGGCAAATTAGCTGTAAAAGCTGTGCTGAGTGGCTGTAGGGAGAAGGGGAAGTAGCCGTAGAGGCGGAGGAGATTTCAGCGGGGAGTAGGGCGGACTTCGGGAAGCGAAGGAGGAGACGGCAGGGAGGGGGCAAGGGGCGGACGAATACCTAGCCCTCGGTATATTGGTCGGGGCGAGGGTGAGGGCTTGTATTTCTTCGCCTTTCTTCGTACGTTTGCGTAGACACCGAGCCGACGGATGACGGCACTGATCAGCCACTTAAGCCCGACGTCACAGCTCATACGCACCCACAAACAACAAGCAAACAACAAACCTATCAAAGCAACGAAAAACCAGGATAAGTAGACTCTACCCTTCATTAGAGAAGTTTATCTATATTTGTGGTAGTACTTCACTGCTCAGCTATTAACCATCCCATAAGAAATGCTACAGGAATTCACCCTCAACCGCGGTCGAGCGATCATCAACTTCACCTCCAAGTACTGCGACAATCGTCGTAAGATCCTCACCAGCTACGCCTATGGGCGTGTCGTCGAGTCGTTCATCGCCTCGCTCCGTAGAGACAATCCCGTCATCTATGACGCCTTCATCGAGGGCTTCCGCGATGAAGACGAGCTCATCCGTGACTTCATGGAGGTCATCCGTCTACTGAGTGTCTGCGACGTCGACGAGATACTCGAGGTCAACAATAAGTATGCGCCCTTCTTCAAGGACCGTGATCTCTTCCTCGAAGTCGTAGAACTCCTCTACCACTACTGGCGTCGCATGGAGCGCATCGCCGTCGTCCACAACCAGCGTCAAGGTGACGGGGTGCAGAATGTACGCTTCGTCCAGGCCTACGAGCTATTCAACGAGCTCATCCTCTCCATCTATCGCCGTACGAAGGAAGTCGTAAACGGCTTCGCTAGTAAGGTCTATCGCCAGACGACTGCTGGGGCAAACGCTGGGCTCATCCTGATGGATGCCCCCTGGAACTATCCGATGGAGTACAAGGGACTATCCGCTATCCCCTTCATCAACTCCATCGTCATCAACCCGCCCTACGTGACGTACACGAAGAAGAATACCCGTGATGGGATCTTCCGTGAGCATACGATCAACCCCGTAGCCAATATGATCCTCAACGAGGATGAATGGTTCCTCTACCCCGCTAAGGTAGGTGACCTGCTGGCCTTCGTATACTTCCACAAGGACTTCATGTGTCATGGGCTCGGACTGGCCAATCTCTTCGAGCTCGCCAAGGAAGATGAGTACGTCGGCAAGAAGCCTGATATGATCTACATCTTCGGTTATCCCGACGGGCATGAAGAGAAGCGCACCTTCTACTACAAGGACAAGAAGAACGACATCCTCATCGGCTACGCCAACTACTGCGATGAGATCGACTACTTCGGCTATATGAAGAAGATGCTCCTCACACTGCACAACCTCAAGCAGATGAGCCGTGGCAACCTTCCCATCCATGGTGCTATGGTCAACATCATCCTGAAGAACGGCCGTGAAGCCAATATCATCATCATGGGCGACAGCGGTGCGGGGAAGAGCGAAAGCCTGGAAGCCTTCCGCACGCTCAATGAGAAGTACATCCGACATATGCGTGTCATCTTCGACGATATGGGCTTCCTCCGCCTCGGCGAAGATGGTATCGTGCGTGCTTATGGTACAGAGATCGGCGCCTTCGTCCGTACAGACGACCTCGATCCTACCTATGCCTTCAGCCAACTTGACCGAGGGATCTACACTAATCCCGACAAGGTCAACGCCCGTGTCACGATACCTATCTCGACCTACGAACTGATCTCTAAGGGCTTCCCCGTAGACTACTTCCTCTATGCCAATAACTACGAGGATGCAGCTAAGAAGATCAGTCTCTTTGATGATATGGAAGAGGCGATCAAGATCTTCGAAGCCGGCGCTCGTCGTGCGAAGGGGACGACGACGGAGCAGGGACTTGTCACCTCGTACTTCGCTAATCCCTTCGGCCCTGTGCAAGAGCAGGAGCTGGCTGGTCAGCTGATCCGTCAGTTCTTCACGGCACTCTTCGACAGCCATGTCAAGGTCGGGGAGATGCATACCGGCCTAGCCGTCGAGGGACTGACGAAGACGGGGCCCCGTGCTGCTGCCGAAGAGCTCTTCAGCATGATCAACGAAGACTAGACTTCTGCGGGGGTGTAGGGGCTCGGTCCTTGTGATCCGCCCCTACTCCACAGCTTAGTCGACCGATACAGAGACGCCCCCCAGTGTAGGAGATCCTACACTGGGGGGCGTCCTTATTATTTGTACAGCCGTAGTTAGGCGGGGAGGGCTATCGGAGTCAGCTTATCCCGAAGGGCAGAAACAAGGAGAAGGAGGAGCGCAAGTAGTGCATAGTAGCCCACGAGCAGAGGTAAGGAGAGGGGGAGATGTACCTGAAGGAGGGGGAGACCTTCAGCCCAAGCAACCCCTTCGTACAGGAGCGACGCCCCTTGATCCATCAGCCCCAGGATCGGCGTCGGTGGCACAAAGCCCAGCGACAGCACGAGCATCAGGAGTAGCCCCACGGGGATGAGGAGCGTAGCCAGCGGAAGCACCAGAAGGGTCGTCCATAGATAGGCGAGCGAACTCGTACCAAAGAGGTAGAGGCTGAGCGGGAAGAGGAGGGGCTGTACTGCGAGGCTAAGGGAAAGACAACCCCACAGATAGCGTATGAGTGGGTGCTGGAGCTTCCCCAGCATCCCCCAGATGGGGCGGTAGAAAAGGCGAATACTCACCAGCGCTAAGTACGTCAGGAGGAAGCTAGCACTGAAGAGACTCAGCGGACTACAGGCGAGCTGGAGCAAGGCGGGTAGCGCAAGTACTTCGGTGAAGCTGGTGGGACGGCGGAGGATACGACCACCGGCGTAGAGCGTCAGCATCCCCGAAGCACGGAGCGTCGGCACACTACAGCCCGAGATCAGGGTGAAGGCCCACGCCACGACAAGGAGAAGCGCCCAGCGTAAGCGCTCTCTCCTTCGGAGCTTCGGTAGCGCTCGGAGGAGCAAGGCCACAGCTCCGACGACGACAGCGAGATGGAAGCCACTGACCGCTAGCAGATGGGCCACCCCACCCCGGGCGAATGACTGGCGGAGTGCCCGCCCCTCAGCGTCGTGCGACACGAGACCAAGCGTCATCCCAAGGAGTAAGCGCTTCGTCTCCAGCCGAAGTGAGGTAGCCGAGAGACGCTCGGCAAGCCGATCTCTCAGCCGAAAAGCCAGCAGTCGAGGGCTAGTGGCAAGGAGCGTCACAGAAGAAGCGGGTCGAACGTACAGACCTTCTCCCACGCCCCTACCCACAGCGCCGAGACTAAGTAGGTAGCGCCCGTAGCTTGGTCGCCTATGAAGGAGGTCCCGGGTATAGCTCACCCGCTGGAGACGGAAGGCAAGCGTATCTCCCACTTGTAGGGGATTCTCCCCGCTCTTCGGTACAGAGCGGAGCGAAAGCAGGAGCAAGGACGAAGCGCCCGAAGGCGAAAGCAAGCGGAGGTGCAACTGATACGCTCCCTGCTGACGAAGGGTGGAGGGAGCATCTACCTGCACCGCACCCCGAGGCGAGTCGGAGGGAGCGCCTTCCTCAGCGCCATGCACCGCCCTATTGATAGTACTACCGACTTCCCCAATCCTACTACCGACAGCCTTTGTCCTACCACCGACGGCCTCAGTCCCTGCACTGCCTTCCCCGACGGGCTCTGGGCTAGCTTCCTGAGCTTCAATGATCGCCGTGAGCTTTCCCCCAAGGGGTAAGAGCTCTCCCATACTCTGCTCCATCGTATGCCCATAGTAGAGACGGGCGGAGAGGATAAGGAGGAGATAGAGACCTAGGCGCAAGCCCCAGCTTAGCCGACGCTGAGCACCCCACACTCCGCTGAGCGCCCTTCCCCCACGGAGACTCGCCAGCGCACCAAGAGAAAAAGCACATCCCCCACCGATAGCTAAGCCGAAGCTTAGCCAGCGATGGGGGATGAGTTCATAGGAGAGGTAGCCCGTGATCAGGAGGGCAAGGAGGCGGAAGATAGGGCTAGCGAGCCAATGATCTTCGATCACTCTTAGCCGTCCTCGCTCGTAGCTTGCTCGGACTTTAGAGGCGAGTGAGTTCCTTGAGACTATGGATGGCTGCCTTGGGATCTTCATGAGAGAAGACGTAGCTCCCAGCCACGAGGACGTCAGCACCTGCAGCGACGAGGTCAGCACCAGTCTTAGCGTTGACACCGCCATCGACTTCGATGAGCGTACTGAGGCCACGCTCGTCGATCATCTGCCGTAGGCGACGCACCTTGTCTATGGTGCGGGGGATGAACTTCTGACCACCGAAGCCAGGGTTGACACTCATCAGCAGCACCATATCCAGCTCATCGAGTACGTCGGTGAGGAGTTCTACGGGCGTATGTGGATTGAGTGTCACGGCTGCCTTCATGCCAGTATCCTTGATCGCACCGATAGAGCGGTGCAGGTGTGGGCTGACTTCGTAGTGGACATTCATCGTGTCCACCCCGAGGGCAGCGAGTTCACGGACGAACTTCATCGGCTCCACGATCATGAGATGCACGTCCAGAGGCTTCTTGATCAGAGGACGAATGGCCTCGAGGATGGGAAAACCAAAGGAGATATTGGGTACGAAGACCCCGTCCATCACATCGATATGTAGCCAGTCGGCTTCGCTCTCATTGATGAGGCGTACGTCATCCTCCAGGCGTAGGAAGTTAGCCGAGAGGAGGGAAGGCGATATGATCGCCTGTCGCTTACTCATTGGGATAGGGAATGAGGGGGTGAGGGGACTAGACGAGCGCAGCTAGTATGCGGAGCTGTCTCAGCGTCTCTTGATGCCGAGGCTGGGTGCGCTCGAAGGCTGTACGGGCAATAAGATCAAGTTTTTCTTTGTCTGTACGGGAGTAGGGTTGGGTCATAAGCAACTGGGGTTAGGGTAATGAATATCAGTGCCTCGAGTGCTCGAGTGTGGAGCATCTCGAAGCACTGATATAACGCTCCTATATGGAGCTCTATTGTTTGGCTTAGGAAGCGGTCGTAGGGAAGGGGGAGGGGGAGGGCTACTTCAGTAGCTCCTTGATCCCGCCGAGCGAAGAAAGGACACCCGATGCCTCGTAGGGGAGGTAGACGGTCTTATTGTCCTTGCCCGAAGTCATCTCCTTCAGGGTCTCCAGATAGCGTACTGCGATGAGGTACTGCGCAGGATTAGCGCCTGAGCCTTCGACAGCAAGGGCGATCTTACGGATGGCCTGTGCTTCGGCTTCGGCAGTGAGGAGCTTAGCTTCTGCTTCAGCCTTAGCATGGAGTACCTGTGCTTGGCGCTCCCCTTCAGCGTGGTTGATGGCCTGCTGCATGCGCCCTTCGGACTCACGGATCGTAGCTTCCTTCTGCCCTTCGGCATTGAGGATCTGGGCACGCTTGTCACGCTCGGCACGCATCTGCTTCTCCATGGCGTCACGGATATCACGTGGAGGATTGATGTCCTGCAGTTCGACACGGTTGACCTTGACCCCCCACTTGTTCGTAGCTTCGTCGAGGATGATGCGGAGCTTATTGTTGATGGTATCTCGGCTGGTGAGGGTCTCGTCGAGGTCCATCTCACCGATGATATTACGTAGGCTCGTCTGGGTAAGCTTCTCGATCGCGTCGGGGAGATTCTGGATCTCATACATGGCACGCATGGGATCGACGATCTGGAAGTAGAGGATCGCATTGATCTCGGTGACGACGTTGTCCTTGGTGATCACACTCTGACGAGGGAAGTCGTAGACGGTCTCACGCAGGTCAATATTGGTGATCTCCGTGAAGCGGACGAAGGTCTGACCATTGGGTCCTGGGATGGTGTAGCGCCAGCGCATAGGACGGGGACGGTCGATGAAGGGGATGATGATGTTCACCCCAGACGAAAGGGTGCGGTAGTAGCGCCCCAGGCGCTCGATGATGACCGTCTGCGACTGCTGGACGATACAGAGACCCTTGTAGATGGTGACGACCGCCAGGACGGCGAGGATGCCTGGGATGATCAGCTCGATAGGCATAGGTGTAGTGAGTATTTAAGGATGGAGAGTAGAGTGAATGCTAGTGATGGACGGGCTCGACCTCAAGGATGACGCTCTTGTAGCCGACGATGCGCACTTCTTGTCCCACGGGTAGGTCTTGACTGGAGTGACTGATGGCACGCCAGCTGTCGCCATCGACGGCGACACGTCCGCCGGCGTCACCGGTGGGGATGGTCTCCGTGACGAAGACATGCCTACCGATCAGGGCATCCATGCCCGTCTTCGCATCGTGCGAGGCGAACCAGCGACACATCAGTGGCTGAAGGAGCCAGAGTGCTACCAGGCTACCGACGCAGAAGCAGATGATCTGTACCAGCCAGCTCCATTCCAAGAGCGCCGCCGGTATAGCCAGCAAGGCTCCCAGACCAAAGCAAGCCAAGATAAAGCCTGGGGTAATGACCTCCAGAGCAAAGAGCAGCAATGCAGCGACGAGCCACAGCTGCCACACGGGGAAGAGTGAGAGTATCTCAAACATAGTATTTGCCTTAGACTAAAGGAGTAGAAGCAAAGTTAGCCAATCTCCGCTACTATTCCTAGCCAGCGAAGCGAGGAGTCTTGAGGATGTAGAGGGCAGGTGCTTACCCGAGCATAGTCTTGCAGATCCCTGGAGATATGAGCCTAATCTATAATGCTATACAACGGCCATAGGAAGAGATCAGCTTTTGGACATTCTTTAGTCGAGTCTTTGGACATTCCAAATAATCTTATTATCAAGGCCTTTCCTATTGATTCACGAAAATAATGGCTCTTTTTACTCTTCTTCTTTGGACAGATCTTGGACATTTTGCTTGGATTGGCTCATCGCTTTAAGACCTATCCCCATGGCTTCCCTCATGATCCGTTGCTTCTCTAGATACTACGGGCTAATGAGGTAATATGTCCCCGAGCCTTTCCCTAGTTGTAGTAAGTCGCCATTCTTCACAAGTCGCTCGATTGCGACCTTCACCGGCCTCCTCGTCATATGGCTTTGAAGTATGGACTCAAAGTCTCTCATCCGAGCTTGAGGGAAGGTGCCGAAGTGCGATAATATCACTGCCCATGCCTGCTCCGCACTCCAATTTACATGTCGGGTATACTCTCCTTCCTTTCCTGCAAACTCATAGTAGCTTTTGGATAAGACATAGTACACCCCCTTCGTTCGACCACGCTTCTCGGTCATCCCCCGTCTGAATAGGCTATCTATCACGACAGGATCAAGACCTTCTTGCTTACCCTCCCTAATCTGATTCAGCGCCAAGACTTCAAAGACGGACAAGCGCTCCTCCTCTGATAATTCTTGTTGCTCAGATACTATAAATTGTGCGAAGGCAACATCCTTGACGACAGAGGACAGATGCAACTCTACCCTAAACTCATCACTATGAGAAAGCATCCCCAATCAGGTAGATTGGAGCACATATATGATTACGATTTATTCACTCACAACTTCTTAATTCGAGCCAAAAGGATTGATTTAATATAGACCTCCACCTTCTTCATATCTAAAGGAGAAAGATAATTAGGACAGTTTTCATTTACACAACGTCCATAGGGCATTTCGAGTGGGGTATTCCCATGTCTAAGACAGTAAGCATGAATAATATATGGCCATGGCACTCCTTCATACTCATTATAACGAGCCTGCCAGGTAATCTTACACTGTTGCTTGCTCAAGACCACTTCAGAATCAGAATTGAGCAGTTGATCTATCTTACTCCTTCTTGATCTTCTCCCAAAACGTCTCCCAAGATATACAACTGCCGCTACCACTATCACAAAGACAAACAGATTCCAAACGCTAAACCGATCCATACTTATCCATAGCCACACCCTTCTCAGCGTAAGAGGCAAAGCACTCCAATGAATAAAACGAGGAATAAAGGGGATAAGAAAAGCTACTATAGCTAGGACATCTGCTATAGTAGAAATTATCCTTCTACCTCTTGCCATCCTCTCAGAAGACCTCCTATCCTTACCCATAGATTTACTTGTATATAATATCTAATGCTTCATACAAAGGTAACAATATATGATAAGGTACAGGGAACGACATAAGAACACATCAGACCCCAAGCAATATTATAATACATGGAGTGAGAAGTAGAGCGGGAGGTAACTCTGAAGGGGCGTGTGGAGGTGGTAGCATGGGGCACAAAAGGGATCCATTCATGGGGTCCTCGTGCGACC
>ERZ773067.222-NODE-222-length-37450-cov-9.933360_pt1 | contig 37450 bp, 24 predicted proteins | sample MGYA00580622_ERZ773067 | MGnify/ENA primary metagenome ERZ773067 (study PRJEB29015, sample SAMEA2737998) | human oral metagenome | biome: human oral; feature: human-associated habitat; material: dental | place: China | collected 2113 ...
TTCACATCGTGGTTAGCTATCTCGGATAGGAGCACGTCCATCTCATGATAAAGCCCGGTATTATATGTTGGAGCGCCGACAATGAGTCCACGGAACTTGAACACATCGCGAATAATGTAGCTGTGGTGAGTTTTGGAAACATTGTATATCACGATGTCTTTCACTCCAGCAAGCGACGCAGCGCGAGCAATATGTTCGGCCATACGTTCGGTATTGCCATACATGGTTCCGTAGCAGATAACGAGGCCGGACGAAGTCTCATATTTCGACATGCGGTCGTACATCTCAACGACTTTCTCAACATATTCGTGCCACACCGGTCCGTGGGTAGAGCAGATGTAGTCAATGTGAATTCCGGCAAGTTTCTTGAGCGCGTTTTGCACCGGAATACCGTATTTGCCAACAATGTTTGAGTAGTAGCGCATCATTTCGTCCCAGCACCAATCGGTGTTTATTTCACTGTCGATAAGTCCACCGTTGAGAGCGCCGAAGCTACCGAATCCATCGCCCGAAAAGAGTATCGACTTCCGCCCTTCGCAAAGAGTCATCATTGTTTCGGGCCAGTGTACCATCGGCGTGAGGAAAAAGCGCAGTGTGTGGTGCCCGAGGTCGAGCGTATCGCCGTTCTTTATTTCGAGAGTATTTTCGCGTATGCCGTAGAATCCTGACATCATATCGAAGGTTTTCTTGTTTCCGATAACCTGAATATCAGGATAATATTTCCGAAGCAAAGCCAAACCGCCTGAATGGTCGGGCTCCATGTGGTTAATCACGAGATAGTCTATTTTCCTATCGCCCAGAACCTCATGGATATTCTCAATGAACTGCACGAAGAAGTCGACTTCCACTGCGTCTATTAGGCATACCTTGTCGTCGTCGATAAGATAAGAATTATAGCTCACGCCGTTCGGTAGCGGCCACAGGCCTTCGAAGAGCGCTTTATTACGGTCGTTAACGCCTACGTAGTAGACTTTGTCTGTTATTTCAATCATATATACGTTTTATAAAGTTCAATTTTTCTGCATACTAAACACGTCATGCAATTCCATCATGCCAGTGAAGCGTATTACATCCTTTCCGCTGGGTATAACCGAGAGGTTTATAATTGCGTTATCGAACACTTCCATAACGAGCTGGTAGCTCTCCTGGTCGGAACGGGTTGACATCATAATTCTAACTCCATTCTTTATTGGTTCTTCGCGATAAGATGTGAGCGGCGCAACAAGATTCAACCCCTGTCCGCGACCATAAGGCACCTGATATACTCGCCCGAAATATGGCAGAAACAGCCCAACAGAATCGCGACTAACTTCCATTCCCCAGTCTTCACGCAACATCACCGATGGACCACGCAAGGGATACATTCTATCTACGAAAACTCTATATCTCCTCGCTTCCAAGTGGCCTCGCACGGCAGCCGTACGGAATTGCTCCATTTGAGCCTTGGAAATCGGATTACCCATCGAGTCGTAATACTTTTCGGCGCATCCCGCCAATGCGGCGGCGCATAATAGCCAAACAAATAATCTTTTCATTATTGATACCTCCTTTATTATTCAATTTGTTCGATATGTGGGGTTGTCACCTTTTCTATGGATGGGGCGGCCGATTTCACCTGAATGTCCTGCGGCTGCGTTGGTACGGTTGCAGGCTCAGGCACAGGAGCGGCTTTCGATGCTCCTTCACTTTCAGGATTCTTCTTGCTGTAGGTTGCTTCATTGCCGGTTCTTGAATCGGTTTCGTCTTTAGTTTTCTCTTCAGTGGTGAGCAAATCTTCTTTCGACGGGCGCATGTTTGGCCATAAATAATTACCGATTATGTCGAGCGTATCCAAATCGGCCTTACGCTGCAGTTCTTCTTCGAGCACCTCCTGTGTTGGTGCAGGTTTATCTTCGGCTATTGCGAAATAGTATATCAATCCCATGACGACAATCATTGCTGCCCCGCAAAGAACCTTGAAAAAAAGAGTATGAGTGAATTTGGTTTTTCTTCGTTTCTGAGCCATAATAGAAATTAATCCTGTTTGTTTGCTTTGCTTGCAAAGGTAGATATTTCCCTATAGAACACTGAATAAGCTGTTGCACGTTAAGTATAAATGATTAAATGCTGTTTAATTTTCTGGGTCTGCCTTTGAAAGAACTTTCAGCTCGAACTTTAATATAATACCATCCGTAAATGATATGCCTCTCGCATACCAATACACATAGATACACTTGGAGACACAACGCTATTATGCCCGCTAGTTAATACAGATAATTGTGAGCACCTACTTAATTTTGTATCCGTTAATAGATAACTCTCATTCTATAGTAGTGAAACAACGTTATATTTATCAATAAATTCATTCAATAGATTTGCTTATGAAGTCACTCGTTTTTACGCTGATGGCGTTATGTTTACAGTTTCAAAGTGTATGTGCACAGGTCACGGGTCGCATCGAATATCCCACCCGCGGCGACTACGAAGATCAGTTTATCAATCCTGTAGGTAACAAGGGACTACTCATTTACTCTATGGCCAAAAACTCCGAAAACGGAAAGAGGTATTTCAAGACAGAGTATTATTCAACCGAAATGAAGTTTCTCTTCGCCGACTCGATACTCGTAGACAAGGGAATGTATATCTACGATGCCATATACGACAACTGCGTGAACTATTGCATTCTTCGTGAACGCGACGGTAGCTTCGCCGTAATGGCGTTCGACCTTAAGACGCGAAAAACAAAGATTACCGACAGCGAATATACTCGCAAAGGCTCGATGCGCGACCTGATTATCAACAACGGAATGATGGTGTTCAGCTCGACGCAGAAAAAGATGGAGCGTATCGGTATCATTGACCTGCAAACGGGCAATAGCAAGTTTGCCGACATCCACTTCAAAGGCGTGAGCGACCGTAAGATTTTCCTCATAGGAAATACCATCATTGATAATATCATTTATGCGCTGGTACAAGTAGAGAAGGATATGTATCTCGTGCGCCTCGATATGCAAGGCAACCAGTTGAGCGAGAACAATCTAACAAAGGATATTCCCGAACGACTTATTACCATCTCAATGTCTAAAGCAGGCAATAATTTTTTTGCTACGGGCACGTACAGTCGGTCTAAAAAAGGCGGAGCACAGGGTATTTATTTCGCTCAGCTCGCCGACTGGCAGTTTAAGAATATCAAGTTCTACAACTTCTTAGACCTGAAAAACTTTACCGACTATATGAGCGATCGTCGCAAGGCCCGAATAGAACGTAAGAAAGAACGTGCCGAGAAAGCAGGCAAAGAGTATTCACTGAAGTATCTCATGGCCTCGCATCACGTCATGACCGATGGCACCGACTACTTCTATCTCGGCGAAGCTTTCTATCCCACCTATACCACTACTCGCGTAGGCAATATGGTAACCACTGTCTTTAACGGATATGCCTATACGCACGCCGTTCTGGCCAAGTTCAACGAGCAGGGGGAGCTCATCTGGGACAATTGTTTCAAGATGGAACCCGGCAACCGACCGATGTACGTTAAGCAGTTTATATCATGCACGATGATGGGAAAGGATGTGAAGTTAATTTTCACCGACGGGAAATGGCTAGTGTCTAAACTCTTCAAAAATACCGACGGTAGCGTCTTGAAAGACCGTAAAACCGAACGGTTGGAAACCGACGATGCCGATGAAACTGTGAAGAAGGTGAGAAATTCGAACTCACTTCACTGGTACGACGATAACTTCATTGTGTACGGCACGCAAATAGTTAAGAACAAAGAGACGGGCGAACGGCGCAAAGTATTCTCAATCACGAAATACACAATCAAATAACTCATCATCATGAAGAAAGTATTTTCCATTCGGCTGCTTTTCATTATCGCAGTTGCCCTTTTTGTATCGCAGAAGATGCGGGCGCAAGCATTCGATGGCGCCGACGACCATAGAGTATATGTAGGCTACTCGCACATCGGCAAGCTATCGGGCGTAGAGCTCGGCTATGAAGAAGGTTTCAACGATTATCTCTCGTGGGGCATACAAGCCAACGTTCTGTTCACCGGCGATAAGCCCGACGAAGAAGGGAAGTTCCTTGACGCCTACGACGCATCATTCCACTGCAATTTCCACTGGTCGGAAGTTTTCAGACTGCCCTCTCGGTTCGACGTTTACACTGGCGTTTTAGCAGGTCTTAAAACCATCGGTATTGGTTGTGGCGCACGCTATCATTTCAGCGAAAACTTCGGTATTTATGCTGCTGCGCATTATTCGCCCATTTCCACCTTTACGTTAAGCGGCTCAAGAGTCTACTACAAAGGCGAGCCGGCTCTCTCTGTCGGGTTGACCATCGGTTGGTAAGAGAACCACTAACCTTTTTCGCCCTTTACGAACATCTTGCGATAGCGGGAGCCGACATTACGGAGCTTGCCATCGGATTCGAGGCGACGGGACAGGCGATAGGCCATCGGACGAGAGATATGAAGGGCCGATTGCAAATCGCTCACGAGAATAAGGGGCGACTCGGCAAAAAGATGGGCAAGGGCGGCGGCAATTTCCTCATCTGTAGGCATGGTACAAGTTTCGGAACTGTAAGTTCTATTCTCGAACCTGGCGTAGCTCAGCTCCTTGAGCAGTTGTTTGTCTGGGCGGAAATTAACCGTTCTGATGTATGCGTTGCGAAGCCTGAACTTATGACTGCGCGGGTCTTCGTAGAGTTCGCCCTTTACGGAGAGCGAGAAATAACCAAGTCCGGGCAGATGAACGCGATTGCCATCCATGAGTTGATTAACCATCTCTGTTTTAAGTGCTTCGAGAGCTCCCACAATGTCGGCCTTAGTCATTGTTGTTGCCTTATCGATGAGTTTGGCCAGGGTGGCTATTCCAACGGTACCGTATTCATCGAGCACCACTTTTAGGGTGCTCTTGTTAGCCAGGGAGCCTGTTGTTCGGAGTAATTTGTAGGGTACTGCCATTGTGTTTGATTTTTAAGTGAATCCCGTCCGAGCTTGCTTTATGTGCGGATGTGCGGGGGTGGGATTACGGTTTCTGCTTTATTTATATACTACTTTCGTCTTCTTTACATAGGGAGTTGTATCATAGGCATACTAAGAAAACTGAATTATCATCATGATGAAACGATTTTTTTATCATGATGAAACGAACGTGTCATCGTGATGATAATTTTATTTCATCGTGATGATAATTCGATTTCTCGGTTACAAATATAAAGAGAGTCTATGAGTAATCAAAGAGGGATACGGGAGTTGATTAACGCGTATTCGGTTTAAAAGGCGCGGGCATACGGGTGCCGATTGAGTGCGTGTAGAGACTGGCTGCGTATTTGTTAGTCCGGACGATTGGAATAATCTTTTCCAGGTCTGTCGGGGATAACCGAGTTGGCATTGGCTCTCGAGTGTTGAGCCAGAGTTCGGTTTACACTGAACTCGCGTTAATTTAATGTAGAAATAGGGTTAAGTGTGAGTTGGTTATTAGCGTCGTTCTGTGTTAATTGGATGGGGCGAAAGGGATGTTAGCGGCCGCAAAGGGTGCGGTACGGACAGTGCTTGCAGTCGGTAAGGCGAGGAGTGGGGGCGAAGGGGAGTGCGGGATTGAAGATGTTCCGGAGAGTGGCGGTTAGGTTGGCGTTAAATTCCTCGGAGAGTTCGAGAGGATTTAGTAGGGGGGAACCGGCGAAGGTTAGGATGGGGTCGTAGTCGGGCGAGCCGGCGCGTTGGATAAATAGGAGGGCGGGGGCCACGGGACGAGATTCGGGATTGAGTGAATGAATATCGGGGTTCAGAGGAGGGGACGGATGGGTGGCTTGGGGGATAGGAGAGTTGTCTACAGAGGTTTGAGAGGTGAGGAGGAGACTGTAGAGGATGGATTGGAGGGTGTAGTCTGACTTTTTAGTGTGGATGTTTTCGGGGGCGAAGATTTCGTCGACAGTTTTAAGTGGCTGTGCGGGGTTGTTGCCGGTCTTATAGTCGACTACACGCAGGATTTGTTCGGGTGTACCGATGTTTATTTCGTCGAGGCGGTCGATTCGTCCGTAGAGTTCGATGGTTCGGGTTTGGGAGCTGTTGGTCTGGCTGTCGGGGTCGAGTGTTAGGGTGATGGGTGCGCTGACTGGAGCTTCGTGGGCTATGACGCGAAGGGGAGCTACGCGGAGGTCGGTTCGGAGGAGGCGAAGGAGATAGGCTTTGATTACCTCGCGGTTGATGAGCTGGAGTCCGTTGAGTTTTGGGCGGGTGGTTTGTCCGGGTGGTTGGCGGAAGAGTTGGGTGGCGAAGGCCTGGTCGATGATGTTGTCGATTGATTGGGGGTTGCTCAGTAGTTGTCGGATGTTGTCGGGGGTTATGATTTTTCGGGGGAGGAGGGTTTCGTACATGAGCTGGGCGGCTTGGTGGAAGATGTTCCCGAAGATGCGGTTGTCGATATCGTCGGCGGGTGCGTCGGGTTCTTTAATTTGGGCTATGTATCGGTAGTAGAAGCGTAGCTGGCAGCGCAGGAAGTTGCTGATGGCGGTTGGGGATATTCGGTTGAGTTGGTCGAGCTTTTCAATGACGCGTGTGTCTTTTTCGATTGTGGGGGCGGTGAGTGATATGGGTTTTTGGCCTGCTTTTAGGGCGCTTCGCTGGATTGGTGTGGGGAGTTCTACAAGGAGTTGTTGCATGAATCGGCTCATTTCGGATTCTCGTGTTCCTTGGGTTGAGTTGTTGTATAGTATGGTTATGGTTTCGGCGCGCTGAATCATGCGGTGGAAATAGTATCCGTAGATGGCTACTTTGTGGTCGATTGTGGTTAGGTTGTGTGCTTTTCGGATTGTGTGTGGTATGAATGAGGTGTCGCTGGTTGTTTTTGGCATGTTTCCTTCGTTGCATGAGAGTATGAGGATGTGTCGGAAGTCGATGTTTCGTGTTTCGAGCATTCCCATTATTTGTATGCCTTGGATGGGTTCGCCGTGGAAAGGTATGGTTGTGTTTGCAGCGAGCTGGTTGATGAGTCGTCGAAGAATTGGCAGATCGGCCTGTAGGGTTTGGTTGGTTATGAGTTTTTCGATTCGTGTTAGGAGGGTGTACATTCGGAAGAGTGATTCGTCGAATAGTGGGTCTTTCATTTCGGCTCCGTTTCGGGCTATGGTGGCGGTTATTCGTGCGAGATATGCTATGAGGGGGGATGGTTTGTCGGGTGTGTGTGGCTGTGGTTGGAGGATGGTGTTTGGTTGTGGTGTGATGTAGTAAAGATGGTTTTGGCTGATTTGGTTTTTGAGGGTTTCGGTTTCTGGACCTATGAGTCGTGCATAGGGGTGGCGCAGAACGCTGTTAGCTCGGGTTGTTCGGAAAGCTTTTTGGCGTTCTGAGTATCCTTCAGTTTGTAGGGCGATGAGCTGGGTGATGAGCGACATGATGGGTGTTTGGCTGAGTGGATAGCCTGTTGTGATGTTTAGGTTTTCGACTTCGGGTGGAATGCAGTGTATTATGGTTGGGAGGAGGGTTTCGTTGCAGAGTACGATTGCGGTTTCACGTCCGTGGGCGAGTTTTTTTCCGTCGCGCAGCCATTGTGTGGTATAGCGTGCTTGTAGGTTTTCGGTTGGGGCGGATATGAATTGGATGTTTTTGGGTTGGGCTAGGGTTTTGTAGAAGTTGGTTGGGAGGTTTGGGTCGGAGGCTAGGGCGTTTGGGTAGCGTGAGAGCCATCGGCGGATGTAGGTACCTGATTCGTTGTTGGGGTTGAGGTAGTATTCGTCGTAGTCCCAGAAGAATTCGGCTTTTTCTTGTTTTTGTAGGTTGTCGAAGAGTTGTTGTTCTACTTTTTGCAGTACGTTGAATCCTACGAAGAGGTATTTTTCGTATTCGGTGCAGAGTTCGGTGTTTTGGATTGCTTCTCGGTATAGCATTCCTTCGTAGGCCAGGCCTCGTGTGCGCATTTCGTTTTGGAAGGCGCTGTAGATTTGGGGCAGTTTGCTCCATAGGTTTAGGAATCGTTCGCGGATGATGGAGGGGTTGTCGGTGAAGGTTGCGAAGAATTTGCTTAGTTCTTGTTTTTGTTCTGTTGTGAGATAGTCGATATTGTCGAGTTCGCGGAGGTCGCTTATATTTTTGAATACTTGTTTTGGTGATGCGAGGTTTTTGTCGATGTCGTCGAAGTCGGCTAGCATGACGAGTCCCCATCCGTAGAATTCATCGAGGGTTTCGTTTCGTTCTGTTATTTGGTTATAGATTTTATGCAGTAGTGCTATGGTTTCGATTGGGTCGGCGAGGGTTAGTTTTGAGTATCGCTGGAAGAGGTTGGATATTGTTATGCTGGCTGGGCTCCAGATGGGTTTTTGGGCTATCTGGGCGAGGGTTTCGTTCAGGAAGAGGGCGGCGCGTTTGTTTGGGAATATTATTGCTATTCGGGCTAGGTTTGTGCCGTATTTGCTGATGATGTTTCGTGCTACTTGTTCGAGGAATGTGTTCATGTTGGGTTTGTTTTTTGATGTTTGGGGATTTTGTCCACTATTTCGTTCTGGTGACGGATTGATTGCAATCATTCCGAGGTTTCGTCTGATGGGAGTGATATTTCTTGGATTTCATCGCGTATCACATACCAGAGGTAGCCTTTGATGTTGGTATTTCCCATCTCGGCTAGCAGGTTCATGTAACGGCGCACTTGAAGGGCGTGACTGGGGTGTGGGGCGCCGAATTTGAAGTCGACTATGATGTGTTGTTTGCCGTCGGTCATGACTCTGTCTGGTCGGTGCTGAACGGTGCGCCCGAGTGTGGGGTCGTATTGGAGGATTGTGCATTCGTTGAAGAGTTGCCACTTGGGTGAGAACCAGTTTTTGACGACTGGGTTTTGCAGGGCTTTGCTGATTTGGGCGGTGAGCTGCGCGGGGGTGATATCGTCGTTGTAGATGATGCCTTCTTGCTGGAGTTGGTTTAGGTGGGGGTTGATGTCGGCTTCGGTTCGTATGTCGGCGAAGATTTGGTGGAGTACATTTCCCACTTTTATATACTGGTTTTCTGGGGCGTCTGGGTTGGCTTCAACAAATTGTCGGCTTCGGTTGCTTTGCCTGAATGTTGCTGCTTGTGGAAAGGTCTGGATGTGGATGAGCTGGGTTTTGATTGGGGCTGTAAATGGGTTTTGAGGGGCGGAGGTTGTGGGGATGATGGGGGCGTGGGTGAGCTGGCCGAATTGGAATTCGATTGGTTCTTGGGGGGATTCGGGGGCAATGAGCGTGGCTTCGGGAAGTTGTTGGGCGAGGTCGGGTAGTATTTGTTCAATGATTCGTGAACGGTTCTGGTGGGTGGTTGTGACTTTGGGTGCTCTTTTTCCGGATATAATGAGGTTTTGGGTGGTTCGGGTAAAGGCTACATAGAGCAGGTTGAGGTTGTCGAGTGTTTTTTGGAAGTGTTCTTCCTGATAGTCGGATTCGAAGACTGTGCCTTGCATCTTTTTAGCTGAGAAGTCGACTGGTACTATTGGCAGTGCGTTGAATGGGTGTGGCTTTTGGTGGGCTGGGCACCATATAGTGTCTGATGGTTCGAGTTTCCAGTCGCAGAATGGTATTATGACGTTGGGGTATTCGAGACCTTTGCTGGCATGGATTGTTATGAGGCGTATGCCTTCGATTTCGTCGCTTTGGATTGTTTTGCTGTAGAGTGTTTCATCCCATTTGTAGAGGAACTCGTTTATGTCGGCGGGGTTGTCGCGGAGGTATTCGGCCAGTGTGTCGTAGAATGTGCATATGTAGGCGCTCTGACCTTCCAGTCGGTCGAGGTTGAAGATTGCGATGAGCCGGTCGATGAGGTCTATAATCGGTAGTCCTATGAGCTTGGCCTGTTCGTGGGTGAATTTCTCTGGGAGCAATTTGTCGAGCTGTGTTCGCCGGTTGTTATCGGTCAGGAGCAGTTCGTTGTCGGTTACGGGTTCGGCAAGCACTTGCTGGCGATATAGCTTTACTAGTTTGGCGCGGGTTAGATTGTCGTCTGGGTTAACGAGTAGGCTTAGGGCGGATATGATGACGGTCACGGCAAGGGATGCGTCGAGTCGGAAGGCCTCGTCGGAAACGATGTTTGCCTTGCCGCCGAGTTGCTGTAGAAAGGTTTCGACAATGTCTTGGATAACGCTTTTTGAGCGCACGAGAATTGCGATGTCGTTTTGTTGGTGGCCTTTGCTGAGAAGTTCGTCCACGGTTTCAACGAGCTGTGACAGGATTTGTTCGCGATATGTTGCTGGGTTTTCGGGCAGGAGGGTTATTCGGACGCTTCCCTTCCGACCTTTTCTCACGGGCTGTTGCACGAGGTCGGAATAAGCTTGGGCAAGCTCATCGGCCTGCTTGGAGCCTTCGTTTCGTAACATCGTTTCGGTTGCGCTTATTGCCCGACTAAAGAATGCATTATTGAAAAGCACGATGTTTTCTTCGGAGCGGAAGTTTTTATCGAGTGGGCGTATATCTAGATATTCGGGGCTGATTTTCCGGTCGATGTTCCCCAGCAGCTGCCAGTCGCCTTGTCTCCATCGGTAGATGCTTTGCTTAACATCGCCCACAATGAGATTTCGTGAGCCGGTTTGCGCCATACAGTTTTCGAGTAGGGTTCTGAAGTTGCTCCATTGCGCAAGACTAGTGTCCTGAAACTCGTCAATCATGATGTGCTTAAGTCGGGTTCCGATTTTCTCGAAAATGAAAGGTGTGTCGGATGTCCCGATGATATTGCGAAGCAGAGATTGTGTGTTGCTAAGCATGAATCGGTTGGATTCGCGGTTGATTCGGTTCATTGTATCGGCTATGGCATGTAACAGGCGTAGCTGCGACAAATGGGCTAGCACTAGTTTAGCCGATTGATAGTTGCAAGCGGCCGTTTGCCTGTACTCATCGAGGTTGGCAAGCATTGCGCAGAGTTTTTCGGAAGCCAGGGCGGTGATGGTGGCTTTTTCGGCGGCGGGACATTTGCCCGAAGTCCATTTATCGGGCTGCTCGATGCAGGTTTGCACATAACCGGGCGTACTGTCCGGAAGAGGTTCGGCTTTGCTTTGCTTCACGAGGTATCCGTAGAGGAATCGTCGGAAGAGCCCTGGTTCGTCGACACCTGCGTGCTTTATTTCGTCGATAATCGCGCTGGCCGAGTCGTTGAGCTTCTTCTTGAGTGTGGATTGCATTCCGCGCAGCTCCTTGGTGTAGTTGTCGAAAAACGAATCGTCGGCAAAAAGAGCGTCGAGCTGGCGTTCGTGCTCTTTATAGAAATCCTTAAATATGTTCTGCCCAAAATCCTTGATTTTCCCGATGACGTTCCAGCCAAGGTCGTCTTCGATGTTTCGGTCGATGTAATCGCGAATCCAGCGCAGAATATCCTGTCCCTGTTCGAGTCCATCGATGAGCTGGTCGACAGCTTTGTGTTCAACCTGACTATCGTTTAGGTCGACCCGCAAATTGGCCGTGAGATTCAGTTCGCGAGCCATGTTGCGCAGCACAAATTGGAAGAATGCGTCGATGGTTTGGATACGGAAGTCGCTATAGCGATGGATTAGCAGTGAAAGAGCTAGTCGGGCGTTCGAGCGTATGACTTGCTCCATAAGTCCGGTTCGACTTTGCACTTCGCGTAAATAACTCTCCGACGCCTCAAGACCATTTGCGATTCCATAAAGTTGCGAGAGGATGCGCGTTTTCATCTCCTGGGTGGCCTTGTTGGTGAAGGTTACGGCAAGGATGTGCTGATAATCTTCGGGATTTTTGATGAGCAGTGAGATATATTCCACCGCAAGTGTGAATGTTTTTCCCGACCCGGCCGACGCCTTATAGACTGTGAGTGCTTTGTTCATGATGCTTTTAAACGACGGGCAAGCTGATGCCGTTGATTTTTTGGTAGATGTCGAGGGCGTAGATATCGGTCATACCGCTGATGTAATCAATTACGGCCATGATGCGTGTTTCGATGTCGGGACTTTGTATGTCGTATTGACTCGAGAAGCGACGAATGAGCTGCCTACTGTGGAATTTATCCGGCTCCAGAGCTGCACCGATAAGTGCGTCCATAAGTGTTTCCATAATCTTATAGCCCGAGAGCTCCACGTCAAGCACGGTTCGGCTACTGTAAATCTTTTCGAGCGACACACTAGCGCAATGCCTGTAGTTCCCGCGTCCGGGTTCGGGAATATGGTCGATAAGCGAGCCCTCGAAAGTTCCGTCAAGAATTTCGCGCTCATGCTCCACGAACGCATCCACGCAATCGGCTTCGAGTTTTCCCACGGCACAGGCGCGGAAATAAACCACCTGTTCGTTCTCGTCGGTCACTCCCTCCTCAACAATCCTCTGGCGTATTGAGCAGCGTGTTTCCTCGTCGAAGAAGCCCAGCAAGAGGTCGGCAGTCTCCTCGAACGAAAGGAGTTTCAGTTTATGCGCGTCTTCGATATCCATAATTTCATAGCAAATATCATCGGCCGCCTCAACGAGATAAACCAGCGGATGTCGCGCATAAACATTTTGTCCCTTGCAAACGATTCCCAGTTCGTCGGCAATCTGCCTGTAGGTTTCTTCCTCCGTAGCGAAGAAGCCGAACTTGCCATGCTTGCCGGGAGCTGTCGACGGGAAGGGATATTTCACAACACTGGCCAGAGAGGAATAGGTCATCACGAAACCGCCCTCTCTTCGACCCAGGAACCTATGCGTGAGCAGGCGGAAGGCATTGGCATTACCTTCGAAGTGGGTGAGATCGGCCCACATTCTTTCGCTCACATGCCGGCGAACTCTCTCGCCCGAATCTTCGGTAAAGAAACTCCGTATGGCTTTTTCGCCACTGTGCCCGAACGGTGGATTACCCATATCGTGGGCGTAACAAGCTGTTTGTACAATCGTTCCTATCTCCTCGAATAGTGTTCCGGCTAGTTCGGGATGAACCTTTATAAGCCGGTGGGCCACATCATCGCCGAGCGACTTACCGAGCGATGCCACCTCGAGCGAATGTGTGAGTCGGTTGTGCACAAACACGCTGCCCGGGAGCGGGAAAACCTGCGTTTTGTTCTGCAACCGACGAAAAGGCGCTGAATAAATGAGCCTGTCGCTATCGCGCTTGAATTCCGAGCGTTCATCGCGTCGCGCATAGTATCGATGTTCCTGTCCGAGCCTCTTACTGGAAATGAGTTTAATCCAATCCATATTCATTATTTTATATTATAAGCGTGGGGAAAAGATGTGGGCATTGAACAATGCACTCGCAAAAGTAAGTAGATGTGCACAATTAATTGCCTCTATGCTCATTCCAAGCCAGGCAATTGGATTACGAACCACCTTATGTCTTATGTCGTTCTGTATTTTCGGACGACAAACTACATTCCATCTCATGTCGCACTACGACTTCAGACTGTGAACTACTTTCCATCATCTTACGCACTATGATTTTGGACGGCGAGCTTCTTTCAGCCCAGCGTAGTCGTGCGTTTTAGGACTGCAAAATGCCGGCTAACTCTTTCATTCAATTCTATAAAAAGATAACTTTATAAAATACCATATTATAGAACTTACCTGAAAGAATAATATCACAAATTAGTTATTAAAATAACTTCCGCAAAAGAATATCCTTATAAAAAAGTATCTTATATAGATTCTGGAAATATATAATCGCATTAGATATTATACTAAATATATTCTTTAAATGCTCATTCTCAAGAAATACTTATTTCAAGAAATTTCTGAAATAACTAATCTTATAGATGGTATTTTTCTGGAAAGTCTTGAAGCAATTCAAATGCAAGCAATATTCTTTACAGAAATTCTGGAAACAACTTTCCTCTATAATTACCTATTTCAAGAATTTCTATAAAGTTTTGCAAATCAAGAGTATATCTTTCAAGAATATATTTAAAGAACTTTCCTCCTCTTACGCATCCCAAATCGTAGTGCAAATGCATGCACAACTGCCTTGCATCTCCCAAATCACAATGTAACCGCATGCGCTAATGCCCGGGGCATCTCAAATCACAGCGTAAAAACATCTGCAACCGCCTTACACTTCCGAAACCGCAGTGCAAAAGCATGCACAACTACCTTGCATCTCCCAAATCACAATGCAACCGCATGCGATAATGCCTGCGGCATCTCAAATCACAACGTAAAAACATCTGTAACCGCCTTACACCTCCCAAACCAAAATGCGTAAACCATGCACAACTGCCCGATGCGGATGGCAATTCAGGCGGAAAGGCTGCATGTAGGGACAGCCCCCTTGTCTGTCCCTACATGCAGCCTTTCCGCCCGAATTGGAATGAGTTGGACTGATAGATTCTATTGATTAGGATAAATTTCTGGGAGACAAAAGAGCTACTTTTGCACGCATCAGTAAACAAACAAAACATGCAAGCAATGATATTCGCCGCCGGAAAAGGCACCCGACTCAAACCACTAACCGATTCCATACCGAAAGCACTGGTCGAAGTTAAAGGTAAAACTCTCTTGGCACGGACAATAGAATCTCTCAAAGCTGCCGGATGTGAACGAATCGTGGTGAACGTTCATCACTTTTCGGAGCAAATCAAAGACTATCTCGCACGACATGACTTCGGAATTGACATCAGAATATCCGATGAAACCTCACGACTGCTCGACACAGGGGGCGGAATCAAGTCTGCCGCCGCACTCCTGGACGTCACTCGACCGGTGCTTATTCATAACGTGGATATTCTCAGCAACGTAGACTTGCAAGACTTCTATAACTACAGCACCGGGGCAGATGTTCGTATGCTCGTTAGCCGAAGGAAAACGAAACGATATCTAATTTTCAACACAAACATGCGACTCGTAGGCTGGACGAATATCGAAACTTCCGAGATTAAATCGCCCTATCCTACCCTTCGACAACTTAAATTCGAAGCTCCCGATAAGGTCGGTTATCTTCAACACAACCACTATCTTCTGGCTTTCTCCGGAATACACGTTGTGGGACCGGAGTTATTCAATTTTCTACGAGCCGGACGCGAGAATGTTTTCCCGATAATGATTTTCTATCTACACTATGCCGACCGCCTGAACATCTTCGGCTATGAAAAACCTGACCTAAAAATTCTCGACGTCGGCAAGCTCGACACTCTCCGCCAAGCTGAACAATTCGTTGACGAAGAGCTGTAGTAACTTAATTTCGGCTTAATCTGAGTTCTTAAGTCGAACTCAAATTGTACGTTTATATACTAACAAAAAATATCTGCATGCGTTCTTATCATAGCATGCAGATATTTCATTTTGAAACCAATAAATGGACTGACAGGAGGGGCAATATTACATTCCTATGCCGGTTCCGGTGCCAACGCCACCCATTTGTTGATTGGTACTTTTGTGTTCCTGGAAGTCGTTGGAAATCTTGCTTTCGTGTGTTTGGAATTGCTTCTTCGTGTTACCGAAATTCCACGTGAACGACAGGCCGATATAGCGCATCGGGATGATGATGTCCATGCTTTGTTCAAAGTCGGCACCGCGACTGTATTGGTCTATTTTTATCTTTCCGTCGAAAGGAGTCATAAATTGCAAACCTATGCTGAACTTGTCTTTGAAAAATGATTTATCGATGGTTGCACTGATGAAATCATACCCTCCGCTATAGCCCTGGAGGGTGTATTTCTTGGTCATTCCGCCGGCGAAGCAGCTTAGCTTAATATCCCACGGAAGAGTTTGTTGAATACCTGCGAAGACATCGGCCTGCCATCCGTGGTTGTGTGCAGCAAGCTGATTGGAGCGAATATCGCCGTAGTCGAATCCGCCGTTGAGAATCAGTCGGGTTTTGGGCGTAATGGCGTAGTTGACGAAGGTGTGGAAGTTTGTCCATCGGCTTCTAACGATGTTGCCGTAAGTTGTGTTGAGCGTGCCCGATTGCATGAACGAATATTCCGAAATTTGGTTGTCGGCAAAGTTCTCTCCCAGTGTTAGATTAATCATGAGTTTCGGAGTGAAGAAGTTGAACACGAAACTCACGTTGTGACTCTCTTCAACCTCGACGTTAGGATTACCGTATTTTATGTAGGTTGGATCCGAGTGGTCGACGTAGGGATTCATGTAACTTATTCCGGGTCGGGTAATGCGCATTCCGTAGTTTATTCCCATGTTCACCGTTGCGGCAAGATTATATGTTATGCTGGCCGATGGTACCAGGCTTCCGTAGTTCTTCTTGAAGTCGGAGCCCGAACCGAGAATGAACTTCACATCTTCCCAGGTATGTTCGTAGCGTAAGCCGGCCTTGGTTCCGAATTTGCCGATTGTGGCGGTGTATTCTGCGTAACCGGCGAGTATGTTTTGGTTGTTTTTGTAGTTCACGCTCTTTGTCGGGTCGTAGGTTTGCACGCCGGCCAGGACGTTGTAGTATTTGGAGTCGGATGTGTTGAGTCGGAGAATATACTTCGCTCCGGTGTTTAAGACTTGTCCTTTTCCGATGGGCGTTGTGAAATCAGCCTGCGCCGTGTGTTCGGTTCCGCGCGTATTGGCTTCAGAGTAGAGGTCGCTCACCGGGAATGGTATTCCTGGTGGCAAGCTAGAGTAATATCGCTCGCTTTTTTCGCTGTTGGGCATTGTTGTGAAGAGATAACTCAGGACAAGAGAACTGGTTCGATCGGCGTTGAAGAATCGTTGATAGTCTATGCTTCCGTTATATGAGTTATTGTCGGTTTCAGTGGATGTGAAGTTGCTGTATTGGAATCCGGCGCCATAGATTCCGCCGATGTATTTCGTTGTTGGGTAACCGTTGTGCCTAAGTCCGAACCGTGTTACGCCAAACGATGCTCCGAGATTACTCATAGAGTCAATTTCGAAGCCGAGGCTAACGTTACCCATGGTAAACGATTGTCGGGCATTGGCTGTTTGATAGTAATCCATCGTACTTCCGTCGGGCGATGTTCTTTTCATGAGTACCTCTGTGTTTTTGCTTTTTCCACGGCCATACATCAGGTTTACGCTGTAGGTAAACTTACCTTGCTGCCCACTCACGAAAGCTGCTCCGCGCGAGCCTTTGTTACCCACGGTTGTGTTGATGTTTCCATTGTATCCGTTGGTGAAGGTTTTTTGTCCGTTTACATGATTCATCATAATGTTCAACACTCCGCCGGTTCCTTCGGCGTCGAACCGAGCACCGGGATTGGTCACCACTTCTATTGATTTAACCGACGAGGCAGGCATCGATTTGAATATCTGTGATGGATTAGCCGAGAACATTATATTGGGCTTCCCATCAACATAAACTTTGAACGAACTCTGCCCGTTCACGGTTATGTTATCCTGTCCGTCAACTGTCACCATGGGTACTTTTCGCAGCATGTCGAGCACGGTATTGGTTTTCGAGTCGACGTCGTTCTGTACATCGTAGGTCATCTTATCGGTTTCCATCTTCACGAGCGGCTTCTGGGCCACAACGGTGACTCCTTCCATTTGCTTCGTGTCATCTTGAAATAGTAGCGTTCCCAAGTCGACCTTGTCCTTATCTGCGCCGAGCGAAATTCGGCGTACGATTTCACGTCGACCCATGGAGTTGAACGATATGAAGAAATTGCCTTGCGCTGTGACCGTTTGAGAAAATCGCCCGTCGGTGTCAGTAACCCACATAGCGATTGGTTTTTCACTGTTTTTGTTCTTGTAAACTCTGATTGTTGCGTAAGGTTCGCCTTTTTTCGTTAACGAATCGAGCACCTCTCCGGTGATTGTTGTTTGAGCAGAAATTGCAGTCGTTATCGAAGCGAATCCTAAGAGAAGAAATAATCTGGAATTCATTTTCATTTTGAATTAAGTTCGTGCAAAGATACTTAGAAAGGTTGCCTGTCACATTTGTGTTAATAGAATTTGGCAACTTGTTCATTGCTTTTAATAGTTTGTTTTTCGCTGCGAGAGGGATGTTGTTTGTTTTTAAGGTATTCCCGAATGGACAAATTCAGGAGCGCCACATGCCATCCATCCCTAAATAAAAAAGTAGAGGGGGCGACTATATCCTTTTACAAGGAATTATAGTTTTGCCTCCCTCTACCAACAGAATTATGCAAACAATCTATTCTGGACTTAGAGCTCCCAGCCGATAGCCGATGCACCTAGAACGGCGGCTGATGCGTCGTCGAGCGAGCTAACAAGGAATTTAGCTTTGTCTTTAAATATTCTGAGAACATGTGCGTCGTAGGATTTCTTTAGAGGTTTCATCAACAGGTCGCCGGCCTTTGTGAGTCCGCCGAAGAATACGAATGCTTCGGGAGAAGAGAATGCGGCAAAGTCAGCACATGCCTGACCGAGAATATCACCCGTAAAATCGAACACTCTTTTGGCAAGCTTGTCACCTTGTCCGGCGGCAATCGAAACGTCGAGCGATGTGATGTCTTCTACTTTTATTTCGCGCAACAACGATACCTCATCCGAATTTTTGAGGAACTCGCGAGCTGTGCGTGCCACTCCAGTTGCAGAACAATAGGTTTCAATGCAACCTTTACGACCGCATCCACAAAGTCGACCTTCTCCTCCGCGGAAGAATATACTGTGACCGAGCTCACCGGCGAATCCGTCGCAACCGTAGACTACTTGTCCGTTTATCACGATTCCAGATCCCACTCCTGTTCCGAGGGTTATCATGATAAAGTTTTTCATTCCTCTGGCCACGCCGTATTGCATCTCACCGATTGCGGCTGCGTTGGCGTCGTTGGTTAATCCTACAGGAATTTTGAGATGTTTCTCAAACATTGCTGCCAATGGCACGGTGCCTTCGTGTCCCCACGACAGATTAGGTGCGAATTCGATGGTTCCCTTATAGAAGTTGCCGTTGGGTGCTCCGATTCCCATTGCTTTTATTTGGCTTATTCCCCCCACTTTGGCCACAATGGGTTTGAGCGCTTCGACGCCTGCCGCGACAAAGTCTTCAACCGTTGTGTAAGTCTGTGTCTTAATAGTGTTGGTTGCCAACACCTGTCCACGTTGATCCACTATTCCGAAAACGGAATTAGTCCCTCCCAAGTCTAAACCTATAACGAAGGGCTTCAGTTCTTGAACGTCCATAAAATAATAAGTTTTTATGATGAAAAATTATACGCGCAAAGTTAAGTAGATGTTCACAATTAAACGTATATGGGCTTCTGTAATAAAGCCGCCAGAGCGGAGTGGTTCGTAATCTCGAATTTGTGCATACGGTAATCTTTTCGCACTTTTGCAATCAATTATGGACATGCAACTTCCCATTCAATTAGATATTCTTGATTTTATTTTTAAAGGCTTACTGATAGGCATCATTGCCTCAGCGCCGATGGGGCCAGTGGGTATTCTCTGTGTTCAGCGCACTTTGAATAAGGGTCGATGGTATGGCTTTATCACTGGCGTCGGGGCTGCCATAAGCGATTTTCTATACGCCTTGATTGTAGGTTTGGGAATGAGCTTTATAATGGAACCTCTACAGAATCCTGCCTATCGGTTCATTCTTCAAATATCGGGCAGTGTTCTCTTGATGCTTTTCGGAATATATTGCTTCTTATCTAATCCGATGAAAAAGATGCACAAGAGTGGTAACACCAAGGGAACACTTCTTCACAACGGGGTCACGGCTTTCTTTGTCACCATATCTAACCCACTGATTATTTTTCTGATGATGGCTACTTTCGCGCAGTTTGCTTTTGTTCAGCCTTCACGCGTTCCGGAAATGATAATCGGGTTTGCTTGTATTCCGATTGGTGCACTGCTTTGGTGGTATGGACTGACGTGGCTTATTGACAAGATTCGCGAGAAGTTCGATGTCAACGGCATTCTCATCATCAACAAGGTTATTGGTGCCGTTGTGATTCTTTTTTCTCTAATTATGCTCATCGGTACAGTGTTCAACCTGTATCATTTGCCGTCTTATTATTGAACGGAACATTATGTTTATTGCTAAAGAGTTGAGGCAAAAAAGCGTGGCCGAATATCTGCTCTACATGTGGCAGATAGAAGATATTATTAGGGCTTACGGATGTTCGCTCACAAGAATACGGGAAGAATATATAGACCGATTCGGATATGACGACGAACGCAAAGCCGACGAAGAAGATTGGTTCGGCGATTTAGTAAGGATGATGAACGAGGAAGGGTGTCGTCAACAAGGACATCTGCAAATCAACAAAATCATTATTCAAGAACTCACCGAATTGCACAACCAGTTGCTGGCGTCGTCGAAATTCCCTTTCTATTCGGCCGAATACTATCGTGTGCTGCCTTTCATCGTTGAACTGCGCGGTAAAACCAAGCAGGTTGCCGACGATATGGCACGAACAAACAATGAACGTCTGAAAGATGTTGCCGCTCACCTCAAAGAGAGTGAAATTGAAACATGTTTCGACTTCCTTTACGGCGTGATGATGCTTCGACTGCAGAAAAAAGAAATCAGTCAGGAAACTAATTCAGCCATGAAAGAAATAACCACACTAGTGGGAATGCTGGCAGACTATTATCAAAAGGACAAAACAGAAGGTCTGCAATTTGAAGACAACTAAAGAAGGTATCAAAATGAATATTCTAGTAACGGGCGCCAATGGACAATTGGGTAACGAAATACAATTGGTAGCGAAAGAAAGTAAAGACAACTATGTGTTTACCGATGTGTGTGGCGACTATGCGAAGCTCGACATCACTAACCCCACCGAAATCGAAAACATGGTACGGCAAAACAACATAGAATGTGTTGTGAACTGTGCTGCGTGGACAAACGTAGACAAGGCCGAAACAGCCGGCCAGATAGTAGAAACCCTCAACGCTGCTGCCCCCGAAAATCTCGCAAGAGCAATGAAAAAAGTGGGTGGAATCCTCTTTCACATCAGTACCGACTATGTGTTCGGCGCCGACCCTTACAACACTCCTTGCAATGAAAATCAGCAGGGAACTCCTACTGGAGTCTACGGTTTCACCAAGCTTCAAGGCGAACAACGCATCATCGCAACCGGTGCAAGTCACATCATCATACGCACAGCCTGGCTTTACAGTGAGTTCGGCAACAACTTCGTCAAAACGATGTTACAACTCACTTCCACCAAGCCGCAACTCAAGGTAGTGTTCGACCAATGCGGAACGCCAACCTATGCCAAAGACCTCGCCGACGCAATATTCAATATTATCGAGAACAGGAAATTTTCCGGAAACGATGGAATATATCATTTCTCGAACGAGGGAGTTTGCAGCTGGTATGACTTCGCCGTGAAAATTGCCCGACTAGCCGGAAACAACAGCTGCGACATTCAGCCATGCCACAGCGACGAATTCCCATCGCCAGTAAAACGCCCGGCCTATTCGGTACTAGACAAAACAAAAATCAAAAACACCTTCGGCATACACATTCCACACTGGGAAGAGAGTCTAGAAAAATGCCTCAGAAACCTGAAACCATGAACGAAATAGAACGTCGGCGAACTTTCGCCATCATCTCACATCCCGACGCCGGAAAAACAACGCTCACCGAAAAGTTCCTCCTCTTCGGCGGACAAATTCAGGTGGCCGGAGCAGTGAAAAGCAATAAGATTAAGAAAACTGCGACGTCCGACTGGATGGACATCGAAAAACAGCGCGGAATATCGGTATCCACTTCAGTGATGGAGTTTGATTATGAAGGCTACAAAGTCAACATCCTCGATACGCCCGGTCACCAAGACTTTGCCGAAGACACCTATCGCACACTCACAGCTGTCGACTCCGCAATCATTGTAGTCGACTCCGCAAAAGGCGTCGAAACACAAACACGCAAGCTCATGGAAGTTTGTAGGATGCGCAACACACCCGTAATAATTTTCATAAACAAAATGGACCGCGAAGGCCGAGATCCATTCGACCTCCTCGACCAGCTCGAAGAAGAACTCAAAATCAAAACCCTGCCCCTCTCATGGCCCATCGGACAAGGCCTGCGCTTCAAAGGCGTCTACAACATCTACGAGCAAAACCTCAACCTCTTCACCCCAAACAAACAACGCGTCACCGAAACCATCGAAGTAGAAATATCCTCCGAAGAGCTCGACAACCAAGTCGGAACCGATTTCGCTCAACAACTCCGCAACGACATCGAACTCATCGACGGCGTTTATCCCGAATTCAATATAAAAGAATATAGAGCCGCCCAAACAGCCCCCGTATTCTTCGGTTCGGCACTCAACAATTTCGGCGTGCAAGAGCTACTCAACTGTTTCGTCAAAATAGCCCCCAGTCCGAAACCCACCCAGGCTGAAGAGCGAATCGTAGCACCCGAAGACTCCTCCTTTACCGGATTCATCTTCAAGATAACCGCCAACATCGACCCCAACCATCGGAGCTGCATAGCCTTCTGCAAAGTATGCTCCGGGAAATTCGAGCGCAACCAGCCATATCTCCACGTACGAAACAAGAAAACCATGCGATTTTCGTCGCCCACACAATTTATGGCACAACGAAAAAGCACTGTCGACTCAGCATTTCCAGGCGACATCGTGGGATTGCCCGACAGCGGAGGGCAATTCAAAATAGGCGATACCCTAACCGAAGGCGAAATCCTCCACTTCAAAGGTCTACCCAGTTTCTCGCCCGAACTTTTTAAATATATCGAGAACGACGACCCCATGAAATCCAAACAGTTCACCAAAGGTCTCGAGCAACTCATGAACGAGGGCGTAGCCCAGCTTTTCATCAATCAGTTCAACAACCGCAAGATTGTCGGAACCGTGGGACAGCTGCAATTCGAAGTAATCCAATATCGCCTCGAGCACGAATACAATGCCAAGTGCCGCTGGGAACCCGTACACCTTCACAAAGCCTGCTGGATTGAAGCCGACAACGAGGTAGAACTCGAGAATTTCAAGAAACGGAAATATCAATACATGGCCAAAGACACCGAAGGCCGCGATGTATTCCTCGCCGATTCAAGCTATATGCTAACCATGGCTCAACAGGATTTCGAGCACGTTAAATTCCATTTCACAAGCGAATTTTAGCATCTCCACTCGAGTTTCCATCTCTTTCCAAACAGTTCACCCTCCAAACGAACCCCAAAGGTTATCCCTCAACCTTTGGGGTTTGTCATACCTCATCCCTAAGTTAATATCCACACCGTGACGAGGGCCGCCAAATATAGAATGAGAACATTTTTACGCGAGTTCGGTTTAATAGAGCCCCCACTCGCGCATTAGCCCACATGTAGGGACAGACCCCGTGTCTGTCCGCACCAGATGACAGGACGAAATATGTATAACTCACCCCGCCCGTAACACACGGCGCGTGTCTGTCCGCACCAGATGACAGGACGAAATATGTTATGCGGTCGGTAGACCGAATTGGCAAAGAGAGGCGGACAGACACGGGGTCTGTCCCTACATGCGGGCGGAACGCCCGAATAGGCATCCGTTGTTTATTACCCATTGGCTCCTTCGGAGGCTTAAGCAGACATCTTAAACCGAACTCACGTATTTCTAATGTGAATTCGATTCCCAAATGCATGTCTTGATAGCTTTTAAACCTTACAACAAGTCTGTAAACGTTAGTTTGATTGCCCGTGAGATATGCAACAAGGAGAGTAAACCTTAGTTTGATAGTCGATGAACTTTGCGAAAGGAGAATAAACGTAGGTTTGATTGCCCGTGAGCCATGCGACGAGGAGAGTAAACCTTAGTTTGATAGCTGATGAACTTTACAACTGGGAGACAAATTCCTTCTTGCTCCGAGTTGCAGAGTTTTTTCTAATAATAACTTACTAAAGCCTTCTTTTCATAGCATATTGAATATATTCTATATATTAATATGTGTTTTCCATACCCTATGGAATTTATTATTCATACCACATGATACTTTTCATAGACTATGGAAAGTATATAATATACTAATTTGTATTTTCCATTGTCTATGTATTTTATTATCTATATTATCATGTTCTTTCCATAGATTATGGAAAGAACATGATATACTGACGATAGTTTTCCATAATCTATGGAAACAACAAAATACACCAACGATAATTTTCCATAGACTATGGAATAATCAAATATACTAGTTATAGTTTTCCATAGACTATTAGATTTACAATATAAATAAATCCTATTTTTAAATACTACATGTAATATACATATCAGTATATTACTATTTAAAAAAAACATGCAATTCAGAGCAAGAATGAATTTGTCTCCCAGTTGTAAAGTTCATCAGCTATCAAACTAAGGTTTACTCTCCTCGTCGCATGGCTCACGGGCAATCAAACCTACGTTTATTCTCCTTTCGCAAAGTTCATCGACTATCAAACTAAGGTTTACTCTCCTTGTTGCATATCTCACGGGCAACCAAACTAATGTTTACAGACTTGTCGTAAGGTTTAAAAGCCACCAAAACCATTTTTAGGTTCCCGTCGCAGAATTCAAATACATTCCCAAATCATCGTTGCTTGCGGTCGTGATTCCAACTTCCAACAAGAAGGCAAAAATTACAATAAATCAGGAAGTTGAACACATCAAAACCCAAATGTTTTCCTTTGAGTTTCAGGTCGATTGGAGTATCTTTGCGCCTATGAATATTCAACAACCCCAGAACTTTAAGTGGAGTGAGAACGTGATAATAATCGACGGAGATTATGTAGACAGAGTAGCGTTCAACCTCATTGTGAATTTTGAAAGAATGCTTAATCGAAAAATTCCGTCTGCCGATTTCAGCCAATGGATAGTAGACGTGTCACTAGACGGGAACCTACGACCAGGAAAACACGAAACACAGGTAATTATCTTACACGACGAAAACAGTAAGAAGCTGGAAAACTTCGTACCATCCGATTATGAAACCGAATTTAACGGTCAGGCATTCAACGACGATGTACTCGGCGAATTCATCATCAATACCATAGCCACCGGCAATGACGTGGCACAGAAAAACGATGTTATGCTCGACCTCATCACAATCATCCTTCCACACAACGAGGTGCGACGAATGATGATGCTGCCCGACACCGACGACCATCACACTCTAGGTATGATTCGGAACGCCCTCCGACCAGCCGGAGCCGAAAAAGAAATAACACTCTTCGGCATGCAACCCTTCGAAGGCGGAAACTTCAAACAACAAGTACTAGGCTATTCGCTCATGGACGCGATGGGCATAAAAGCCAGCGAACTCGAAAAACAATAAAAAACAAAGAATAAAATGAACAGAGTTTTAATGATAGGCGCAGGAGGAGTAGCCACCGTTGCCGCCTTTAAAATTGTGCAGAATCAAGACGTATTCAACGAACTAATCATCGCAAGCCGACGAAAAGAAAAATGCGACGAGCTTGTGAAAGCAATTCACGACAAAGGCTACAAAGCAAACATCAAAACAGCCCAAGTGGATGCCGACGACGTTGAACAACTCAAAGAATTATTCAATAAATACCGTCCGGAACTGGTAATAAATCTGGCCTTACCCTATCAAGACCTAACCGTGATGGAAGCCTGCCTGGCTTGTGGATGCAACTATCTCGACACGGCAAACTATGAGCCCAAAGACGAAGCCCACTTCGAATACAGCTGGCAGTGGGCCTACAAAGAAAGGTTCGAACAAGCCGGTCTAACCGCCATCCTCGGATGCGGATTCGACCCCGGAGTTTCGCAAGCATTCACAGCCTATGCCGCAAAACACCATTTCGACGAGATACACTATCTCGACATCGTAGACTGCAATGCCGGCAATCATCACAAAGCATTCGCAACCAACTTCAACCCCGAAATAAATATCCGCGAAATAACACAAAAAGGCCTCTACTATGAAGACGGACGATGGATTGAAACCGAACCACTCGCCATTCACCGCGACATTACATACCCAAACATCGGGCCGCGCGACTCATATCTCATGCACCACGAAGAACTCGAATCGCTCGTGAAAAACTATCCCAGCATAAAGCGAGCACGATTCTGGATGACATTCGGACAGCAATATCTCACCTATCTCGACTGCATCCAAAACCTCGGTATGAGCAGGATAGATGAAATAGACTATGAAGCCAAACTGGCCGACGGTTCCGGTAAGACAGCCAAAGTGAAAATCGTTCCGCTGCAATTCCTCAAGGCAATACTACCCAATCCGCAAGAACTCGGCGAAAACTACGACGGCGAAACATCCATCGGATGCCGAATCAGCGGAATCAAAAACGAAAGAGAACAAACCTACTACATCTACAACAACTGCAAACACCAGGATGCCTACAACGAAACAGGAATGCAAGGAGTGAGCTACACAACCGGCGTGCCGGCAATGGTGGGCGCAATGATGTTCTTTAAAGGATTATGGCGTAAACCCGGCGTATGGAATGTCGAAGACTTCGACCCAGATCCGTTCCTCGAGGAACTCAACCAACAAGGACTGCCATGGCACGACGAAATCGGCGGAGACCTCGAACTCTAAAACCGACCCCGAAAAAGAAACAAACAACCTAGAAACAATAACGCACAATGGCAAAAGAAAAAGACACTGAACAGAACGACAAAATGAAAGCCCTACAGGCAGCAATGGCCAAAATCGAAAAAGACTTCGGCAAAGGAGCCATCATGCGCATGGGCGACGAACAAATAGAAGACATAGAAGTGATTCCAACCGGCAGCCTGGCCCTAAACACAGCTCTAGGCATCGGAGGCTACCCCAGGGGCAGAGTCATCGAAATCTTCGGTCCGGAAAGTTCCGGTAAAACAACCCTGGCCATCCACGCCATAGCCGAAGAACAAAAAGCCGGTGGAGTAGCCGCATTCATCGACGCAGAACACGCATTCGACAGATTCTATGCCGAAAAACTTGGAGTCGACGTAAACAACCTCTGGATTTCGCAACCCGACAATGGCGAGCAAGCCCTCGAAATAGCCGAACAACTCATTCGCTCATCGGCCGTCGGCATAATCGTAGTCGACTCTGTGGCCGCCCTAACACCCAAAAAGGAAATCGAAGGCGATATGGGCGAGACCACCGTCGGACTCCAAGCTCGACTCATGAGCCAGGCTCTGCGCAAACTCACCTCAACCGTCTCCAAAACCAACACCTGCATTATCTTCATCAACCAGCTACGCGACAAAATCAATAGCATGCCTTTCTCCAATCCTGAAACCACAACCGGTGGAAATGCCTTGAAGTTCTACAGCTCCATAAGGCTCGACATACGCAAGATTGGTAGTGTCAAAGACGGAGATAAAATCCTCGGTAACCTAACCCGCGTGAAGGTAATCAAGAACAAGATGGCCCCGCCGTTCCGCAAAGCCGAATTTGAAATAACCTTCGGCGAAGGAATCTCAAAGACCGGCGAGCTTCTCGACCTCGGCGTTCAATTCGAAATCATAAAGAAAAGCGGTAGCTGGTTCAGTTACAACGATACCAAGCTAGCCCAAGGTCGCGACGGCGCCAAGAAAGTCATCAAAGACAACCCCGAACTTGCCGAAGAACTCGAAGGCCTCATCAAGCAGGCTATCATCGAGAAACAGTGATTATCCTCACCTCTTCACTAGTTCCATTATTCATCAACTCCCCCAAAGGTTATTTCTCAACCTTTGGGGGAGTTTCATTTTTGACTTCTAACTCTTAAAATCGGCTAAAAGAAAAACCTCTCTCGGATGGGAAAGCCGAGAGAGGTTCGTGAATGGGTGCAATGGGGTGAGATGTGGTGGCCGATGAGGGCTAGTCGAGCCACTTCACATAAGCGAAGTCTTGCCTATGAGCTAGGAGCTTGCTCTTTGGGAACATACGAACGGCACATTTGAAAGCGCCGGCAGCATCAGGTTCGAAGGCTACTTCGAAAGTGTAGAGGTTGCCTTCGGCTTTGACGAGCTTGAAGGGAATCACTTCATGAACCGATTGTTCGGCCGAAGGATCGCTGTTTAGCACTACGAATTCAAGACCGATGGCGTCGTTGAGGCCTTGCTCGTCGATTACGTATGTGAGGTGGGTTTTCCTACCGGTTACAACGTCTTGCAACTCGTCGATGTTCTTGCTTACTACGTGAATGCTGTCCCATCGCTCGGCTACGGTTTCTTTCCATAGGGCAATCTCCTTTGCCAGACGATTATCGTTGGCATGGAGTTTCTTGGAGCGCTGGGCTTCTTTTTCGTAGAACTTTGAATAGTAATCGTCGAGCTGGCGCTTCATTGTGTAGTGAGGTGCGATGCTAGCGATTGAGTTCTTAACCACGCCCACCCAGTCGGCCGAGTAGTCGCGCTTCTCGGTCTTGTTGAAATAAAGGGGCACGATTTCGTTTTCGAGTAGTGAGTAGATGGTTGCTGCGTCGAGCTGGTCCTGATAGGTTTGATTCTCGTAGGTTCGTTCTTGCGGCAGAGCCCACCCGGCTCCTTCACGAAAACCTTCAACCCACCATCCGTCGAGCACGGAAAGATTTACAACGCCGTTCATCTCAGCTTTTTCGCCCGATGTTCCACTAGCTTCGAGCGGTCGAGTTGGTGTGTTCATCCATATATCTACTCCCGAAACGAGGCGCCTGGCAAGCTGCATGTCGTAGTCTTCGAGGAAGATTATCTTACCGAGGAATTGCGGCATGCGCGATATTTCGAATATTCGTTTGATGAGTCCTTGTCCGGCTCCGTCGGCAGGATGTGCTTTTCCGGAGAAGAAGAAGAGCACAGGATGCTCGGGGTCGTTCACGATTCGCTCGAGGCGCTCGAGGTCAGTGAAGAGTAGGTGTGCTCGTTTGTAGGTTGCAAATCGTCGACAGAATCCAATCATGAGAGCGTTGGGGTTTATGCGTTCGAGTATGGAAACTACTTTTGCGGGGTCGCCCTGATTACGCAGCCATTGTTGGGTGAATTTGTCGCGGATGTATTTGATGAGTTTCTTTTTGAGGGCCATCCGTGTGTTCCAGATAATTTCGTCGGGAACGTTGTAGATGGCGTGCCATATTTTCTCGTTGCTTTGGTCGGAAATGAAACTCGAGTCGAAGTATTCGTCGTAGACTTTGCGCCATTCGGTGGCTGTCCATGTGGGCAGGTGAACGCCGTTGGTTACATAGCCTACGTTGTTTTCTTCCGGGAAATAGCCCTTCCATAGCGGTGCGAACATTTTCTGACTAACCCATCCGTGAAGTTTGGATACGCCGTTAATTTCCTGACTGGTGTTGCAGGCGAAGGTGCTCATGCAGAATCGTTCGCTGTGGTCGTCTGGATTTGTTCGTCCCATACCGATGAATTCATCCCATGAAATACCGAGTTTTTCGGGATAGGCTCCCATGTATTTGCCGAAGAGTTCTTCGTCGAAATAGTCGTGTCCGGCTGGCACTGGTGTATGAACGGTGTAGAGCGAAGAGGCACGAACCAGTTCCATTGCTTGGTTGAAGGTTAGGCCTTGGTCGATATAATCGCAGAGGCGTTGTAGGTTGCAGAGGGCGGCGTGACCTTCGTTGCAATGGTAGATGTCCTTCTTTATGCCGAGCTTTTTGAGGGTTAGAATACCGCCTATTCCGAGGAGAATTTCCTGTTTGATTCGGTTTTCCCAGTCGCCTCCGTAAAGGGTGTGGGTTATGGGTCGGTCGAACTCGGAGTTCATGTCGTTATCGGTATCGAGGAGATAGAGTTTTATTCGTCCTACGTTGGCCACCCAGACTAGTGCGTGAACCTGATAGCCGTTATATGGCACATCGACCACTACTTGGTTTCCGTCTTTATCGAGCACTCGTTCGATGGGCAATGAGTTGAAGTTCTGGGCGTCGTATTTGGCTATTTGTTGTCCGTCCATCGACAGGCTTTGTGTGAAGTAGCCGAATCTGTAGAGGAATCCTACAGCGCATAGGTCGACATTGGAATCGGATGCTTCCTTGAGATAGTCTCCGGCCAGCATACCGAGTCCGCCGGAATATATTTTCAACACTTGGTTTATTCCGTATTCCATCGAGAAATAGGCCACCGATGGGCGTTTCGTGTCGGGCTTTACGCTCATGTACTCAGTGAAGAGCTTGTAGACTTCCTTCACGCGCTTCATGAGTTCTTTGTCTTTTACTATGGCTTCTTTGCGCTCGTAACTAAGGCGTTCGAGTAGCAGGACAGGGTTGTGCCCTACCTCCTCGTAGAGTTTTTCGTCGAGGCTTTTGAACATGTTTCGTGCTTGGTAGTTCCAAGACCACCACATGTTGTGAGCCAGTTTGTCGAGGCTTTCCATTTCTTTCGGAAGGCTCGATTTCACGTTAACCTCTTTCCAGCGAGGTTCGTTTGCATAATCCGATTTAATCTTCATAATCTTTTGAATTTATTTATCCTGTTACAATTTTAAAATATCTTGTTCTCGGGTGGTTGTCTAGTCCTAGGATAGATGAGATGTTGTCCTAGGACAGATGACCTCTAGTCCTATACCTGATGACGACAAGTCGTATTCTTGTCGACTACAAGTCGTATACTTGTGGGGCACGGGTCGTATTCTTGTCATTGACGCGCTTAATGGCGTGCTGCAGAGCGATGTCGTAGGCAGCTTCGTAGTGCCTGATGAACTTGCTCCACAAAGCTTGTTCGGATAGCTTGGCAGCGGCTTTTCGGCAGAGGTTTACTTTGTCTTTGCTGAAAGCCGAGAAGGCTGCTACGGTACTCTTTATTTCGTCTACCACTTCGGCATGGTTATAGTCTGTTCGATGAATAACCTTTACTCCGTCTTCGAGTTCGGCATATCTACCCTTGGCGGCGTTGGCCCAGAGACCGAATCCTGCGAGGTCGGTTGTTATACAGGGCACTTTGAATGCGATGGCTTCGAGCGGAGTGTAACCCCACGGTTCGTAGTACGAGGGGTATATGCAGAGGTCGTGACCAGGCAGAGCGTCGTAGTAGCCGAGTTCGAGAATGCCGTCGCTGCCGTTGAGATAGCATGGCAGAAAGATGAGCTTAACCTTGTCGGAAGGCACATTCCTTATATTAAGACGACGGAAGGTGTTCATAACTGCGTCGTCGGCCATGTTGTTGAGATGATGGGTGAGCATAGGGGTGTCGAGCGGGGTGTCGAATTTTTGTCTGCTTTCAAGACGATCTACAAGGTCTTTGCGAGGTGCGCCCCACCATCCGGGTACTTCTACAAAGGCTACAATCTGCTTTTTGAGATTGAGGTCGAAGTTTAGTCCGTTCATGGCCTCAATGAATACGTCTATGCCTTTGTTGCGGAACTCGTATCGTCCACTGGTTGAAACTATCAGGGCGTCGTTGTCGATTTGCGTTCCGGTAAGGGCACGGGCAACGTCGAGTAGTCGGCGTCGGGCATCGCTGCGTTTCTTCTGGAAGTCGGCTCCACGCGGAACGAAATCATTTTCGAATCCGTTGGGCAATACTACATCAGCGGGCTTGTCAAGTAGTTCCCGACATTCCGTAGCAGTGATGTCACTAACGGTTGTGAAGCAATCTACGTTGTGGGCGGTTTGTTTCTCGATGGAGTGCTTGCTCTGTATGTTGAGTTCCTGTGCCATCTGATCGCCGTTATAAGCCCACAGATATTCATAGAGCGGCTTATTGTTGCCGGCTATGCTTCGACCAATACATGTAGCGTGTGTGGTGAATATGGTAGCTATCTGTGGAACTAACTCGCGAAGAACGAGCGCTGCAAAGCCGGTTTGCCATTCGTTCGCATGAAAAACAACTTTCTTACTATCGTCGAGATAAAACCGATAGAAGCTTTCTACTACCTTAGCCGCGCCGTAGGCAAACATGGCAGAGTCGTCATAATCGCCATAGGCATGCAGACTATCGACTTGGAAATCTTCCCACAGCTTACCATAGATGTGATTCTTTTCCGGAAAGAACTGCCTGAAATCAACAAGTACTGCAATCGGATTGCCGGGCACTAGCCATCGTCCCACCTTTATTGTCAGCCCCTCGGTAGTTGCCTTCCGACGCCAATCGGCAAAGAGCTTCTCATCAGATTTGAAATAAGAATATTGTTGTTCATTTCGACAATCCGGGCCAATAAAAATAATGTGGTCGTTCAACTTCTCCTGTAAGGTTTTTGCGCGAGTGGAAAGAACAGTATAAATGCCTCCCACTTTATTGCACACTTCCCAGCTTGTCTCAAAAATATAATCCGGAAATAACATCTTTCTACCTAAAAAGTAACTACTAATGAAGTGCTGCAAAGGTAGCATAAAATAGCACACTTCAAAATGTTAGCTCCACTAATTCAAAAAAGAGAAGATAATGATAGACATAAAGCAGTAAATTTGCACAAAACAAGAAAAACTGTCTATGAAACAAATTTCAATCATTATTCTGTCAGTTGTCTTTGCACTCACCGCATTTGCCATTAAAGGAAATACGACTCTTGCTCAACCGACCGATTCTACAATCTTCAAGGTGCATCTAGATAATAAGGAATATCAGGTGTGGCTCGATATCGATTTCTATAACAACAACATCATCGTTCCGAAGCAAGAAGTATTCGGCCCTGTACCCGGTTACCTGGGAGCAGTACGCGATACTAGGAAATGGATAATCTCCGACGCTATCGTGAAAGGACGAAGCGCAAAACTAACCATCATAAACGATTATGGTAGCGAAGACCTTAAAGCTCGTCTAACTCTGAATGCCGATTCTACCTATACCTTCGAGCAACTGTCGGGAAGCACTATCAAAATCGTAGTCGATAATAAATGGCTCAAACTCCCGAAGAAACTCATTTTCACGAGGAAGAAATAGAAAATAGAAAAATAATTATCTTTGCATCGCTTAAATACTTATTCTACAAAGCCTGAGAGAGAGTAAGTCTAGGAAAGCACAAAATCAATATTCACGAATACAAAGAAGAACATGTTAAAGCAAAGAAATCTCTTATTCGCTTTGTTCCTAATGACCTGTTTGGGTGCTTTAGGACAGCAGATGCCGGTGCATTTCAGCGTGCATCAAAAACAAGTTAATCCGGGAGAAGTTGATGTTGTCTTCACTGCGAAAATAGACAACGGATGGCATGTCTATTCCACAGGATTGCCAGCCGACGGACCAACTTCAGCCACTCTGCATACAGAGAAAGTAGAGGGAGCAGAACCAATGGGCAAACTGGTGGCTCGCGGAAAAGAACTCAACGTACAAGACAATATCTTCGGAATGAAACTGCGCTATTTCGAAAAGAGCGTAACTTTTATCCAGAAGTATAAAATCACCGGCAAGACATATAAAATAAAAGGCTACCTAGAGTATGGAGCTTGCAACGAAGAAATGTGCATGCCGCCGTCGACAGTAGAGTTTAATTATAAAGGTAACGGACCAGCTGATGCGCCCGAAACAACTGAAAAAGAAGCTGACACAAAAGAAGAGACAGCCTCGACAAACGCTGACTCTACAAAATCGGAACAAGCAACAGCTCTTTCTCTTTCAGACTCAACACAGAACACTGGTTCAGAAACAACAGTTGCTTCGGCCAGCGAATTGTGGAAACCGGTAATTAAAGAACTAGAGACATTTAATAAAAATCAAGGAGGCGAAAGCAAATCGTTGATTTATATTTTCCTTATGGGAATTGTAGGCGGACTCTTAGCCCTACTTACCCCATGCGTTTGGCCTATCATTCCGATGACCGTGAGCTTCTTCCTGAAGCGTGCCAAGGACGATAAGAAGAAAGGTGTTAGAGATGCCATAACCTACGGAATCTCTATTGTCATAATCTACATGGCACTGGCCTTCCTTATCACCGCTATCTTCGGCCCACAAAAGCTCAACGACTTGGCAACAAACGCACCGTTCAACATATTCTTCTTCCTATTGTTAGTGGTGTTCGCATTCAGCTTCTTCGGATGGTTCGAACTTCGTCTGCCATCGTCGTGGGGAAATGCAATCGACAACAAAGCATCATCAACTACAGGTTTGCTATCAATATTCCTCATGGCGTTCACCCTTTCGTTGGTTAGCTTCTCGTGCACAGCTCCAGTCATTGGATTGCTTCTCGTGCAGGCAGCAACAAGTGGTGACTGGGCTGCTCCAACCGTCGGAATGTTCGGATTCGCCTTAGCCCTGGCTCTTCCGTTCTCGCTCTTCGCACTCTTCCCAACATGGCTCAAACAAGCGCCGAAGTCGGGCTCATGGATGAATATGATTAAGGTTGTACTCGGATTCATCGAACTGGCCTTCGCATTGAAGTTCTTATCGGTTGCCGACCTGGCCTACGGATGGCACATTCTCGACCGCGAAACATTCCTCGCACTGTGGATTGTTATCTTTGGATTATTAGGATTATATCTCATAGGAAAACTCAAATTCCCACACGACGACCCAACGCAACATGCCATGCCTGTGCCGTCAATAATGCTCGGACTTATTGTTCTAGCCTTCACCATCTACATGATTCCAGGTCTGTGGGGTGCACCTTGTAAAGCCGTGAGTGCTTTCGCTCCACCGATGTACACTCAGGATTTCAATCTCCAAGATAACAGCGTACACGCACAGTACACCGATTATGATGAAGGAATGCAAGCTGCAGCCCGAGCCGGTAAACCTGTTATGATTGACTTCACCGGATTTGGCTGTGTGAACTGCCGAAAGATGGAAGGAGCTGTATGGTCGGATCCTCAAGTGGCCAGCAAGCTAACAAAGGATTATGTTCTAATCTCGCTCTACGTCGATGACAAAACGCCGCTCAAGAGCCCGATAGAAGTGAAGAATTCCGACGGAACTACACGAACCCTCCGCACAGTAGGCGACAAATGGAGCTATCTAGAGCAAATGAAGTTCGGTTATCTTGCCCAGCCTTTCCATGTCACTGTCGACAATCAAGGAAAGCCTCTTAGCGGAAGTTTCACCTACAAGGAGGACATTCCAGGCTATCTCAAATTCCTCGATAAAGGACTAGAGAACTACAAGAAATAACCCCCCATCTTTCCGTCCACAAACAAGAATCCCGATGCGAATCTAGCTATAGAGTTGCATCGGGATTTTCTTTTCCCATTATTTCCTATTCATCTCCTTAACTTTGCCTCGCACAACTTCTTCTAAATAACATTTGAACAATATGAAAATCAGGTTTTCGATTCTGCTGCTATTCATTGGAGCCATCTTTGGCCTAATGGCTTGTGAAAAGGAGCAGAAGCAATATGTGATTGGCGTGTCGCAATGCTCGGAAGACATTTGGCGTGACAAACTCAACGACGAACTAATCATGGGAACCTATCAGCACGACAATGTCAAACTCAGATTTGCATCGGCCAACGACGACGACCGATTGCAAGCCCGGCAGATACGTCGATTCCTTCGTGAAGGAATCGACCTCCTTATCGTTTCGCCCAACCAGTTGCATACCATCTCGTCGGCCATAGATGAGGCATACGACCGAGGAATACCTGTAATTCTATTCGACCGAAAAACCGATTCTCGAAAATACACAGCTTTCATCGGCGCCGATAATTTCGAAGCCGGATGGGAGATGGGAAACTTCATTGCCAACAAACTAAAAGGTCGAGGGAATATTGTCGAAATAAGCGGGCTCGAAGGTTCGTCGCCAGCTATAGAACGACATCGAGGTCTTATGAAAGCTATTTCCCGACATCCTGAAATAAAACTCATCGCCCGTCGACATGCCGGATGGCTCAAACAAAAAGGCGAAACCGAAATGGACAATATTCTTAACTCCGTTACAGAAAAAATAGACTTCGTTTTCGCGCAGAACGACCGTATGGGACTAGGAGCTCGGCAAGCCTCACTCAAACACGGATTCAAGGAAACCAGATTTGTAGGAATCGATGCTCTACCAACACCCGGAGGCGGACTGGAAAATGTGCGCGACGGTCGACTAACCGCCTCATATATTTACCCTACCCGCGGCGACCTCGTAATGCAGCTCGCAATGAACATTCTCGAAAACAAACCCTTTAAACGCGACAACTATCTCAAAGGCGCACTTGTAACACGAGAAAACGCCGACGTACTACTAATGCAAGGCGAAGAAATGGCCAAACAACGAGCACGATTATCATCCCTCCACAGCAAGGTAGACTCATATCTCGCACAGTACAACCACCAAAAAATGTATCTCCTCCTTTTCAGCATAATAATCTTGCTCCTCATCGGAATAATCGTCTACACCTATCGCACCGCCCTAGCAAAACGCCGCCTCGAACGCGAAGCTGTCAACGCAAAGCTCCAATTCTTCACGAACATCAGCCACGAACTACGCACACCGCTCACTCTAATTGCCGAACCCGTGAAGCACATAATGACCGACCCTAACCTCACCCGCAAACAACAAAACATGCTGCAAATTGTCAACCGAAATGTGGCAATACTCATCAGACTCGTAAACGAAATACTCGACTTCCGGAAAATTCAAAACGGAAAGATGGAACTAACCCTAACCTCCTTTAACCTAGGCGAGCATATGCACCGATGGCTCGAACTCTTCGCTGCCTCGGCCGAGAAAAAACACATAAAACTGCAACTGTACGTCCACGACCAACTGCCAATGCTAGCCGACCTGCACAAGGTTGAACAAATTTCCTACAACCTCCTAAGCAATGCCATTAAACACACTCCACGAGGCGGAGAGATTATGCTCTCGGCCACGCAGCAAGATAAAAATGTCAGAATAACCGTTGCCGACAACGGCCCAGGAATACCATACGACGAACAGCCACACATATTCAAACGATTCTATCAAACCCGAACATCGAACAAAGGCGGAACAGGCATCGGCCTAGCCATCGTCAAATCGTTCGCCGAAATCCAAGGCGGCTCCGTAACTCTCGAAAGCACCCCCGGAAAAGGAGCCGCATTCACTGTAACCCTCCCGCTTACTGTCCAAGATATCAAAGCAAAAACATCGTCAACAGAGCACACCATGGCACAACCCTACGAAATGCCCGCAAATGTTATAACCGGAAAAATCACCAATACAGCCAACAATGAAAAGCCACACCTGCTCGTGGTCGACGACAACGCCGATATATGTGCCTACATAGCCGAAATCCTTGACCCAAACTACAACATAACCCTAGCCGCCGACGGACGCGAAGCTCTCAATAAAGCACTCCGCGATGTGCCCGATATAATTCTATGCGACGTAATGATGCCAGTGATGGATGGAATGGAATTCTGCCGAAGAATAAAACAAGACATCATAACCAGCCATATACCCGTTGTGCTACTAACAGCCCGCTCGCTCGACGAACAACGTACCGAAGGATACAACTGCGGAGCCGACGCATACATCACAAAACCTTTTACAGCCGAATTACTCAAATCCCGACTGCAAAGCCTTATCGACAACCGCCGATTAATGAAGATAGCTTTCTCGGCCGACTCTCCCATGCCATCGATACCGAAAAGCGCCGAAACCATTTTCGTAGACAAGTTCCGCCAGATAATCCAAACAAATCTCTCCGACCCCGAACTCAATGTCGACCGCATCAGTAACGAAATGGCTCTGAGCAAAGCCCAACTCTATCGGAAAATCAAAGCCCTGACAGGTACATCGCCTGCCGACATACTGCGCGAAGCCCGACTGAAACGCGCCGACAGATATCTTCAAACAACAGACAAGAACATAGCTGAAATAGCCTATGAAGTAGGATTTTCATCGCCATCCTATTTCACAAAATGCTATCGCGAATATTTTGGGCACACTCCGAATAAAC
>ERZ773067.225-NODE-225-length-37255-cov-3.553683_pt1 | contig 37255 bp, 32 predicted proteins | sample MGYA00580622_ERZ773067 | MGnify/ENA primary metagenome ERZ773067 (study PRJEB29015, sample SAMEA2737998) | human oral metagenome | biome: human oral; feature: human-associated habitat; material: dental | place: China | collected 2113 ...
GAAGGATTTGCCACCAACTGAATGAAGAGCCCTTGGGCATTGCATAAACATCAACAGTAGCCATCATCGGACTCGAGCGTTGAGCTGACCAGCAGTGCTGCATGAGCGGCATTTTTTGAGGCACAAACCTTGCCGACTTCTTTCCACTGTCTGACGAGAAGTGCGTCTGCCTGGTCAACTTCCTTTGGAGCAGGCGCAGGCGCATGTTGTGGCGCAGGTGCCGGTCGCGGAGCTGGCGCAGGTGCAGCTACAGGAGCTGGCTCTGGAGTTGCAACTGGAGCGGGAGCTGCCTGTGATGCGGGTACCGGAGCTGGAGCTGGTACAGGAGCCACTACAGACACTGAAGCAGGCTCGGGAGCTGCGGGTTTCTCGCTAACTGGAGCCACAACGGCACCATTTGCTAACTGCTGCTCAAGAACAGCCACCCTATCTGCCAACGCTTCCAATGTGAGCTCCGTGTTAGGGCGCGCTAGCTTGGTAAACGCAACCTCCAGGACAAGTCGCTGATTCATGGCAGTACGCATCTGATTTGCAGCGTCGCCCAGAACGGTCAGAACCCTGGAGAGCCTATCAACCGAACCAAATGCCTGAGCCTCTTTGGTAAGCTGCTCAGTTGATGCGGTGGAATTTGCCAGAGCTGGAGAATCAACGCCTACAGCTGCAGCAATGTAGAGATCTCTTACGTGAATAGCAAGCTCGCGTGTGAACTGCAGCAGGTCCTTGCCACCTTCAAACAGCGTGTTTACCGTGGTAAAGAGCGAAGAAATGTCTCGCTGAGCCAGTGCCATCGCAGCATTGTTAATCAGAGAGCCAGAAGACTGACCCAAAACGTCGCGAACCGTCTGCTCAGAAATAACGCCGCCGCCATAAACGGAGAGCTGCTCAAGAGAAGAAAGGGCGTCACGCATGCCACCGCGCGCATGACGAACAATAAGGTCAATAGCTGCGTCTTCGTAGGTAAAGCCCTCGTTTTTGCAGACGTTGACCAGATGTTCTGCCATCTCGTCAGCGGCAATGGAGCGGAAGTCAAAACGCTGCACGCGAGACAGAATGGTTGCAAGAATTTTCTGAGGATCGGTGGTACACATGATAAATGTCACGTGTGAAGGAGGCTCCTCCAACGTCTTGAGCAGGGCGTTAAATGCCGCCGAGGTAAGCATGTGCACCTCGTCGATGATGTAAACCTTACCCTTGCCGCGCACGGGAGCGTAACTAGCGCGAGAAATAATCTCTTCTCGCACGTTATCAACACCGGTGTTAGAGGCAGCGTCAATCTCAAAGACGTCTGGATGCTGACCAGCAGCAATCAACTGACAGTCCTCACAAGTGCCGTCGGGCAGATGACCAGGCGCCTCGTGACAGAGAATGGCTTTTGCCAGCAAACGAGCCATAGTGGTCTTACCTGTGCCGCGGGGTCCGCAGAACAGGTATGCGTGGCTGAGCTTTTGCTCCAAAACCGCTCGCTCAAGGGTGCCAACCACATGCTTCTGGCCAACTACCTGCTCAAACGTTTGCGGGCGATACTTTGTATACAGTGATTCCATTCGTCCTCCGACGGCAGATTTTTCACTTTCAAGTATACCCTCTGAGCTTAGAGGGTTTCTCGCCAAACAAAAACGGGGCAGCCGAAGCTACCCCGATTCTGTACTCTGCAATCTTTGCGCGAGCAAATACCTGCTACTCTGCTGCCTCTTCGGTTGCAGGTACCTCGGCCTCAGCCTCTGGCTCTGGCTCTGCAGCTGGTGTGTTCTTTGCGAACTCAGCAGCACGCTTTGCCTTCTCAGCAGCCTTAGCCTCAGCAGCAGCCTTACGAGCGGCCTCCTGCTCAGCAGCCTTAGCAGCCTTTGCCTCCTTGGCAGCCTTAGCAGCCTCGAGAGCAGCGTTTGCTGCGCCACCGAACTTATCGGCGAAGCGCTGGACACGTCCACCAGTATCGACAAGCTTCTGCTGGCCCGTATAGAATGGGTGGCACTTGTCGCAGAGGTCAAGACGCATCTCTGGAACAGTTGCGTGTGTGGTCCAGGTGTTTCCGCAGGTGCAGCGAACGGTGCACTCTACGTACTCTGGATGAATACCTTGCTTCATGCAGGACTCCTTACATCGGCCCTGGTTTCCGACCAGAGCAGGGGCGTCTTTATGAGCATGTGCTCAATCAAGACAATAAGCTAAAAAAGTATAGCAGAACAACACTTTTGTTGCCAGAACCAGTTGGCGAGAAATTCATATTTTGTGCAGATAATTCTTGTTCGCGACAACTTTTTTCTTACTCACGACAACTTTAGAAATGCGTTCAATAGGCTAAAATTCAATACAACATAAAAGCTAGTTCACAGCCTCTGGAGGCATAATGTTTTTATCGATTGATGTAGGTAACACGCAAACTGCCATTGGTTTATTTGACAGCGAAGGCACTATGGTGCGCGGCTGGAGAATGCCTACCAATCAAAGCGACACCTCCGACATTCTGCACGGCCGCCTCTTCACGTTCTTCCAGAAAGATGGACTGAGCCTAGACGACGTTGAGGCAGGTGGACTCTCGTGCGTAGTTCCTGTTATCACACGTGCTTGGCAGCGCTGCTTTGAGTTACTGCTTAACAAACCTCTGACCCGCATTAACGCGCTTTCCACGGATAAGATTCGCTTCAATATCCCCCACCCCGAGCTTGTGGGTGCCGACCGCGTAGCAAATTCCGTTGCCGCAACTGAGCGCTATGGCTATCCGGTTATTGTGGTTGATTTTGGCACCGCAACCAATTTGGACGTTGTCGATAAGGACGGCGTATTCCGTGGAGGCGCTATTTCACCAGGTATTATGATCTCTGCAAACGCTCTGTTTGCGCGCGCAGCTAAGCTCTCTAGCATTCCTATCAAGACTCCCGAGACCGTCTTGGGTAACACTACAGAAAGCGCTGTTCAGGCAGGTATTGTAGTAGGCGCCGCCGCTCAGGCAGAGGGTCTGGTTGCCAGAACGCTCAAAGAGCCTGGTATTGAGGGCGCAACTGTTATTGCAACGGGTGGCCTGGCAAACACCGTTAGCGAAGCAACGGATGTCTTTGACGTGGTTGATCCGCAGCTTACTATGCGTGGCATTTATCTTATCTGGAAGCAGTCCACTCAAGCCGCCGAGTAGCTGAAGCCGCAGCCACGTTACAACAGTTAAACCAGCAGTTAAACCGCTGGAACTACAGAAGCTTCTTCCTCGCTCACAAGAATTTCTTTACCGTCCTTATCAACAAGGATGGCATGACCCCACACGTCAATGCCGCCAAATCGTGCGGTCAGCGCAACGTTACCGCTGGGGTATACCTTGTTGACCTGTTGTCCAAGCAGAGGAACCATATCAAAGTAATCGCTCAGGATCAGCGCAATTGGTCCCGCAAAGCTCCGTGCACGATTAACCTGCTCTTCCCACGCACTTACGCTCTGAACCACCAGTTCAGAGACCTTATTAGCGAGAAGTTCTGTGTTGTCTGCAACGCCAAACGCTGAACAAAGTGACTTGGGGTCTGCTGCGACGCTTACCACAGCAAACATGCCCTCTTGATAGCCAGCAGTAGCCTTGATTGAGGCAACTACCTGGTCTTTATAGAAGATATCGTAAGGCCAACGGATACCAAAACTCTCATCTTTTGCACGCAAGAACTGACAGAGCCCCAGCGCTACAACGTATGGAACCGCTGGCACATAGGGCATCGAGACGCCAAGGCGCACAACGGTTGCAACCTCAAAGAGTTTCTCGCCAGATGATGGACGCGCTGGTGCTGATGGTGAATCAAAGGCCAACTCGCAGCACTCATCCTGGCCAGATGTAGAGCATTTCTGCGCATCAGAGACACGATACACAAACTCGCCCGTTTGCGCACCGCCGCGTGCCATCTCCAGAGCTTTTTGTGCTACTCCCACGTAATGGCTCCCAAGTCCTCGGTAACGTGACCAACACGCTGGTCAGGAGGGGTAATCTCTACGCCACCGTGCGAGAAGAAGCGCACAGGGTCATGCATCAGATCCTCCATAGGAACAAGCACATAATCGCGCTCACCCATACGTGGATGAGGCAGAGTAAGGTGTTTGCCTGCGTGCTGTTCGCCCTCAACCCACAGAAGGTCGCAGTCAATGGTGCGAGGTCCATGGCCCTCCTCGCCCTTCTTGCGCGTGCGGTTGAGAGCATTCTCCACCTCAAGTAGTTTGTCCATCAGTACAAGTGGATGAAGCTCAGTTCTAATCTCGGCAACAGCATTTACCACGGGCGTAGCAATGCCGTATGCAGGCTCGGTTTCGTAGGCGTGGCTGAGAGAAACAACGCAAGTCAGCGGGATCTCGTCGATGAGCTGCGTAGCACGGGCCAGATAACCCACGCGGTCGCCTACGTTGGAGCCAAGCGCCACAAATCCCTGACGAGGGTCGCGCTCAGTCATAGCCCAGTAAGCGTTGATAGCCTGAGCGGTTCCAGCAACATCGTGAACGCGCAGGATACGGGCACCGTTGGTGATTGCGGCAATGCAAATTGCATGCGTAGCTGCATCACGCTGGGTAGCCTCAGTTACACCAGAAACAGCGCCGACAAAACGCTTTCTTGACACGGCGCAGAGCAGCGGATATCCCATAGAAACCATCGAGCGAGTAGCACGCTGAATAACAACGTCCTCATCAGCAAACTTGTCAAAACCTGGACCTGGGTCAATGCAGATACGGTCCTTGGAAACGCCAGCGCGCATCAAACCGCGAGCTTGGTCACCCAAGAAGCCCATAATCTGGCGCATGATAGGCGCCTCTTCAGGCAAGGTAAAACGGCGCTGAGAGCTCAACGTGCGTGTCTCAGCTCCTGTAGCTGCAGCTCTGGCAGCAGCGCTGCCTGTAGGGCGAGAAGGGCGCATGTCATCCAGCTGAACCTGCTTGCGCTCAACACGAGCTCCAAGGCCGTCCTTATTCCAGTGCATCACAATGCAGCCGCAGTCAGACTCCGCAGCTACCACAACCATTTCTGGATCAGTGAATCCAGAAACGTCGTTGATGATAGATGCTCCAAGGCGGACACACATCTTTGCTACCTCGGCGTGACGCGTGTCAATGGAAACAATTGCGCCAGCAGCTACCAGTGCACGCACCACAGGCACTACGCGCTCAGCCTCCTCTGTAGGCAGAACAGGCGTGTAACCTGGACGAGTAGACTCTCCCCCAACGTCAATGATGTCAGCGCCTTCATCCAACATCTGTAGACCGCGCGCAATTGCAGCCTCTGGATTAAAGTTTTTTCCGCCATCAGAAAACGAATCTGGAGTGACATTGAGAACGCCTATGATCCTAGGACGTGCCAACGAGATAGTGTGAGTTCCACATTGCCAGGTGTTGTAGCTTTGACGAAGCATGAATCCTCCTTGCCAGCTATGATTGTTTCTATTGTAGCGGTATTGACGGCTGCTGGTCGTATACCATGGTTTTATTGAAAGTTTATTGCCGCAAACGCACCGCTTGGCGCCGTAACTGGAGCGTGGAACGTGCATCACTCGCGGCTGCTATGATACGAATCCGCTGCGACCTAAACCACCAGGTTACAGTATGAAAGAGGAGTTATGAGCCAAACTCAAGAGTACAAGCTGATTTCCTGGAACGTTAACGGTCTGCGTGCCGTGATCAAGAAAGAGCCTTCGTTCACAGAAATTTTTGAAACCATAAACGCTGATGTATTTGCTCTTCAAGAAACTAAGCTCCAAGAAGGACAGGTGGAGCTTGATCTTCCCGGCTATGTTCAAACCTGGAACTACGCAGACAGAAAAGGCTATTCGGGCACAGCGGTTTTCTCGCGAGAAACCCCTTTGCAGGTGATTCGCCAGATTGGATGCCCTGTTGCTGACGACGAAGGTCGCGTGTGCGCGCTGGAGTTTGAGAAGTTCTGGTTTGTGTGCGTGTACACGCCAAACTCAAAAGACCAGCTTGCGCGCCTGGATGAGCGTCTTGAGTGGGATCAGCACTATCGTGATTTCTTGGCTGAGCTATCTGAGCAAAAACCAGTGATTACCTGCGGTGATTTTAACGTTGCGCACAACGAGATTGACCTCAAGAATCCATCGTCTAACAGGCAAAACGCAGGTTTCTCGGACGAGGAACGCGAGAGCTTTACCAAGCTTTTGGACGCGGGTTTTACCGATACATTTAGGTATCGTCATCCGGACATGACCGGCGCATACAGCTGGTGGAGCTATCGCTTCAACGCACGCAAGAACAACGCGGGCTGGCGCATCGACTACTTCCTGGTCTCCGACCGTATTGCTGAACAGGTCAAAAGCGCATCAATCTTGAGCGAGGTCTACGGCAGCGACCACTGCCCCGTTGAGCTGAGCATTGAGCTGTAATTTAAGCACATGGCGAGAAGACCGGTCTTCTTTCGCCAGGGTTACCTGAATGCGGTAGCCGTGATTAACTAGAGTTGTCGATTGAGATTCAAAGGAGCACGTCATGCGTATTACTTGCGACGTTCATACTCACAGCTTGTACTCGAGACATGCCTATTCAACCGTTGAGGAGAACGCTCGTGCGGCTTCTGAGCGCGGCTATGAACTGCTTGGAATCACCGACCACTTCTCGTCCATGCTGTATGACCAGCAGACTCTCAAAAACTTTCAGTTCTTTATGAACACCGCCATTTGGCCAGAAACCTGGTACGGCGTAAGGCTGCTCCACGGTGCTGAGGTGGATATTGTTGACCTTGAGGGTAACCTGTTTGCCTACGACATTACGTTTGATCAGGGCATTAATGGCGATAAACTCCGTCAGCCTCATATTCTTGGCGAGCACATCCTAGGTACCTGCGATTATGCGGTTGCTAGTATCCATAGCAAGCAGTGGGCTGCCGATGCCTCGCAGAAGCAAATTACCCAAATGTATGTAAATGCACTGGATAATCCACATGTTTTGATTCTTGGTCACCTCGGCCGCAGTGGTTTAGATTTTGATGTTCCAGCGCTTGTCAGAGAGTGTCGCGATCGCGGTAAGCTCATCGAGATGAACGAGGCTACACACGACGAAGGCCAGCGTGAGGTTGCTATTGAACGTTGTCGTGTGATTGCAGAGACCTGTGCTGAGCTTGGATGCAAGATTTCTTTTGGCTCAGATGCTCACATTGCAACCCGCATTGCTGATGCGCATTCTGTTATCAAGCAGCTGGAAGAGATTGACTTCCCCGAGGAGCTTATGGCTTGTCGCGATGCCCAGACATTTTTGGGCACCATTGCTGACGCAAAGATTCCAGCTTCTAAGCAGGGATACTAAGCCAGACACGAGCACCGCAACTAAGGCGTCGCGCTGTTCGAACGGCTGCAGCTCACAACAACATCGCACAAAGAAACAAAGCCGCGTTTTCACGCGGCTTTGAACTGCCTCCCATTTCTTGGACACGAGAAATAGGAGGCAGTTCAAAACACACCTAAGTCGGATATTCTGCCAAAAAGACGTATACATTACGCTGAAAATACCTCAATCATGCAGATTATCGTCATTAGGTGTGTAAAATGCCCGCAATTGAGCAGAATATCTGACTTAGGTGTGTTCCGTAGATACAGAATTTATCGATAGTTAAATTTCTTATATAAGTCTATTCATGTTTAAGCATATTAGATGAAGTTTATGCATAGAGATGCATATCGGGTGGTGCGGCCGCCTAGCTGCCTGGCTATCTTGATTAGGAACATGTCAATTCTTCAGCAAAACCTACCAAAGCTGCGCTATTTTGTGCGCCAGGCCTAAAAGCCGACGCTAACACGCTGCAGAATCATAATCACCCGCATATGAACTGCCTCCCATTTCTTGGACATAAGAAATGGGAGGCAGTTCATTTTGTCGTTTGCGGTCGATTGATTTTCTCGCCCGTTGATCTTCTCGCCTGTTGTGGCGCTTATTTCATTGCAGCAAGAGTCTTTTCCCAGGCAGTGAGCGAGTCAACGCAGGTCTGGTACGCAACGCAGTAGCTCACGCGCAGCCAACCTGGGCAGCCGAACGAATCGGATGGAACAGGAAGCAGCTCAAACTGCTTAGCCACATCGCAGAATGCCTGAGCATCTCCACCAGGAGCACGAACCCACAGGTAAAATGCACCATCGGGCTGGATATACTCGTAGCCAAGCTTGGTCAGCCCCTCAGTCAACACTTCTCGATTCTTGGCATAAGCCTCAACATCAGCTGGTTCGTCAACGCAGTCAATAATGACGTGCTGGAAAAGGGCTGGCGCACATACAAAGCCCAGAGCGCGAGCAGCGCCTGCACAAGCTGCATAAACTTCCTTTTGATGTGGATTAGACGCAGGCACCAGCACCCAACCAATACGCTCACCAGGAAGCGAGAGAGACTTGGAGTAGGAATAGCACACAATGGCGCGCTCGTAGACATCAGGAACCCAAGGGACCTCAATATTGCCAAAAACAATCTCACGGTAAGGCTCGTCGGAGATAACGTAGATGTCAGTTCCCAGCTCAGCGGAGCGTTTACGGAGCATGTCAGCAAATGTGTCCAAATTTTCTCTGGTATACACAGCTCCGACGGGATTGTTTGGTGAGTTGATAATTACCGCACGAGTTTTAGGCGTAAGAACTGCGCAAACAGCCTCCACATCAATTTGGAAAGTTTTCTCGTCAGCCAAAACCTCAACACACGTAGCTTGAACATGCTCAATCCATACACGGTACTCAGGGAAGTACGGCGCAATAACAATAACCTCTTCACCTGGAGAAACAACGGAATTAAGCGCTATAGAAACGGAGGCCGCAGCTCCACAGGTCAAGATGAGGTCATTGGCCTGTGCCGCGTGATCTCCAAAGCGGCGTCGCAGTGATGCGGCAATTGCCTCTCTGGCTTGAGGAATACCTGGAGCTGGAGTGTAACTGTGGACCTGCTGTGGAGGCAGCTGCAGTGCAGCCTCAATAGATGCTCGAACAGCTTCGGGGGCAGGCACAGAAGGGTTACCTATCGAGAAATCAAACACATTCTGAGCGCCAATCTCAGCGCGACGCTGCGCCGCATAACCTGCAATCTCACGGATTGCAGACTTTCCTGTTCCGCATGCAAGACTTTTCTGATTGACCATGGTGTCCCGATTCTCTCGAAGCCTACCGTAACTATCTTTTCGTAAACGTCGCGCAAGTGCTGTATACCCTTCGCGACCGTCGATACATAGCATATTGGGCGAGAAGATCGATTTTCTCGCCCAAGCTTTAAAAGTTTTAACAAATTTGTATTTATTCCACGGGTTTTGCTGCAAATTTTTGAAGCAGACCGGCCGGCCTCAGCCTATTCGTACACGGAAGGCTTCAGAACACCAACAAATGGCAGGTTGCGATAGCGCTCAGCATAATCAAGGCCGTAACCAACAACAAACTTGTCAGGAACATAAGTGCCTACATAACGAGGGTCAATAGCAGGACGCTTGCCCTCAATATCCTTGACCAGGAAGGCTGCAATCTCAATAGAAGCGGGGTTACGGGACTTGAGCATACGCACTAGGTAAGAAAGGGTCAGACCAGAGTCCAGGACGTCCTCAACGATGATGACGTGGCGGCCCTCAATCTTGGTATCAAGGTCCTTTACAATGCGCACAACACCGGAGCTTTTAACGCCGTCGCCGTAGCTGGAAACAGCCATAAAATCGATGGAGAGTGGGCACTCAATAGCGCGCATGATGTCGGCCATGAACACAACAGCTCCGCGAAGAACAGCAATGACCAGGGGGTTCTTATCCGCGTAATCGCGCGTGATCTCTGCACCCACCTTCTTGACGATGTCTTTGATGTCCTGTTCGTCAAGCAGAATCTCTTCAATATCAGGGTGAAGCTCCGCCATTACTGGCTCCTCTCAAATGGCTTGTGACCAGAATAGATGTTCAATTCTAGCAGCTGTTTTGTATCTTGCGTACATTTTACTCGTTCATCGGGACGAATTCCCGCAACCCACACTACATGTCCACGAATATTTGTGCGCACAATAGGCATCATACTCCTGGATTCAACGGGTACGCCTGCCTCGCCCAGCATGTCAGAGATCTTTTTTGACTGTCCGTGCATGCCCAGAGGCTGCATGGTGTCCCCCGCCTCAGGTCCCGAGACCCACAGACTGCCGCCGTGAACTGGGTCTACCCCACAGGCCTGCGCGTCGAGAAGAACCGACTCGCCCAGCCATTCTTGGCTATGCGCGGTCGCATAAGACACGACGTCAAAGCCGTGCTCCACGGGGAGAATGCGCGCCGAAAGCACTCGGCCGTCTGCCAGCTCCAACGTTCCCGGCACCGCAAGGTGCTCGCCAAACGTTGCCGCAGCAGGCGTTGTACCTGCGGGTTCGTTGCCGCCCGCGCCCGCAGCGCTCGCAGCGCCCGTAAACGAGAACGTCACGGTGCCCAAACGAACGCGCGCTTCAAGGTTTTGCGGCAGGTTAGCCACGCCAACTCCCGCAGCCACCGCTTCAAGCACAGCGTCTACGTGTCTAAACTCAAGCCAAGCCTCAGGAATCAGCTGCCGAGCCACAATCCTTACCACGCGACGAGCAATCACCACATCGGTAGAGCTCAGCTTCAACGCGTCAAGTACCAGCGAAGACTCGCTCTTACGAAGCGTAATCTGCCTCAGTTTGCGAGCGGCCTTTCCCTCAAGATAATCGTCTTCGTCGGTCATCAGATCCGCAATTTTGCACACCGTCTGCACCAACAACGGGTTTCTCGCCTTCAGCAGAGGGAGCACGTTGTGCCGCATATACGCACGTAGATAGTGAGTATCGGTGTTGGTGGCGTCCTCGTGCCAGTCCAAGCCACGAGCCTTCAGCCAGTCTTTGAGCTGGTCATGCGTGTAGTCGAGCAGCGGACGATAAATCAGCCCGCGATGTCTGGGAATCGACGCCAGGCCGCTCATGCCAGACCCGCGCATCACGTTCATTATGAACGTCTCCGCGCGGTCGTCAGCCGTGTGTGCCGTTAAAATCTTTGTCTTCTGGCGAGAAACCCCCTGTTTAGCGCAAAGTTTTTGAGCGAGTTCTCGCGCAGCGTCATACCGCTCCCGACGACCCTCTTCTTCCACGTTACCGTCACGCTCCTGCGCAAGCTTTGCCACGTCCACACGAAGCACGGTACAGGGAATGCCCAGCGAGTCGCAAGTCTCTTGAACAAAGTGCTGGTCAGCATCTGCATCTTCGCCGCGAAGCAAATGATTTACGTGCAACACATGCAGGCGCTCTTTTGCAACGCGCGCAAGTCCTGCGCCATCGCCGAGGTCAAGCGGCTCCGTTGCTGCCATGTGAAGCAGCGCCATCGAGTCGGCTCCACCCGAGACCATAAGGATGACGGGCGCGGCAGCCTGGCCTCGACACTGGCTGTCTGCCTGACCTTGACGCTGGCCATCTACCTGATCTTTTGCAACGAGAGCGTTCTTTTTATTGAAGTATGCGTGTACGGATGGCACTTAGCACCAATTTCTGTCCGGTGTGTTTGTTACAGTTATACCCGAAAGTTACTCAGTAGAAAGAAATTCATGAATCCCACGTTTCGCCTACATATTCTTGCCAGCGGATCAAAAGGTAACTGTAGCCTGCTAGAAACGCCTGACGGTCTCATTATGATTGATTGCGGAATCTCTAGAAAAGAAATTCTGCGTCGGTCTAAAGAGCTGAACGTTAATCTCTCTGAGCTTGTAGCCATCTTTATTACGCACGAGCACACCGACCACGTCTCAGGTCTTTCGGTAGTCAGTAAAACTTTTGATGTTCCTGTGTTTGCTACAACAGGAACTGCCGCCGCGCTCTCAAGAAGAAGCTCCTGCTCAAGTGTCACCTTTACCCTTGTTGACCAGGCGGGCTCTGTCCATATTGATGCCGCACCAGACGTTGAGGTGAACACGTTCCCAACCTCACACGATGTTTGTGAGCCCGTGGGCATACGCTTTGATTTTCTCGCTGGTCCTGATAGACGCATCATAGACTCTGTGGGCTACTGCACCGACACGGGCGTTCTGACGCCCGAGGCTTTCGAATATCTTTCCGACGTGCGCATTCTTGCTATCGAGTCCAACCATAATGAGCACATGCTGCTCACAGGTCCTTATCCGTACGTGCTCAAGCAACGAGTCCATGGAGACTCCGGTCACCTGTCAAATGAGTACACTGCGCAGGCGTTGTCGCAGCTTGTGGGCCCAAATACCCGCTGTGTGGTTGGCATGCACCTTTCTCACGAGAATAACCGTCCAAGCGTCGCTGTGAGAACGCTTGCTGAAGCGGTTGGCGCACAGCCTCTCAACGATGCGTTTACCGAGGCGCAGACTCCCGACGGTTCCCTCGCTATCTGTGTTGCCAGCCAAGATTGGCCGATGTCGCTGTAGCTGCGCGTTTGCCGCATCACCGTGCGGACCGCTGCGACAACAAAAAAGCGAGAAAACCTTGGAGTTCCAAGATCTTCTCGCTATGCGAGGTGCCTGTAATCGGGCGTTGAACAGGCACGTCTAGCCGTACGCCCGGCTACAGCTATGCGTGCCTGGCAGGTCAACTACCAGGTACCTTGCTACTTGAGCAGGAGCTTGGCTGACCACCAAAGCAGCTGCTCAGATGTTCTAGTGTTAGTCAATCGCAATCTTTGTGACGCTAGCCTGCTGATCCTGCTTTGGAACAGTGATGGTCAGAATGCCGCCATCAAGCTTTGCGGTCAGGCCCTCTCGAGCTGCGTCCTTCAGATACACGCCGCGGGTTGCCTGCCACTCAGAAGATTCTTTGTGCAGGTAGTTCTTGGCCTTCTCCTCCTCAGACTCCTTGCGAGTAGCGGTAATTGAAAGCCTACCTTCGTTGAGCTCGACATCAATGTTCTCCTTGGAAACGCCAGGAAACTCAGCTGTTACCACGTAAGACTGACCCGCATCCTCAACGTTCATAACAAAAGCATCGGACGAGACGGAAGACAGAGCGGAATAAGGCGCATCAAAAAAAGAATCAAATGAGCCAAAAGGCCACGTGCTCAGATTCCTTGCAATACGATCATAGGGAACTACATTCTTCATAGTAACCACTCCTTTACTGGTAGATGCCGTTATTGGCACTTCGTTGTTCATTGGTTGTTATACCCTGCTTACACAAATTTATACAACTTTTTATAAAATTTCTAAGTCTGTATGACTGAGATTATTCTGTGAATATGTACTGCACAAATACGCGTCGGCACCGCTTCACGCACCTACCAAATATCCAAGGCAAAACTGTGCAGGATTACACGAGCTGCGGTATCATGTTTTATATCAATGTTTTGCGAGACTACGACAAAAGGATCATCGTGGACACCTCGAACAACCTTGAAGATAACGTTTTACCTGCGGATCAGGACTCTCGTTCTGATAATCAGCAGGACTTTGGATACGCTAAATCTTTTGAGCAGGAAGCTCAACCAGCCGATGGGGCCGAGCTTCACGCAACTGGCGCGCAGCACTTCTCGATATCTGAAGCTTCCGAGCACGAAGGTGAAGGCGCTGCAAAGCAGCCATACGTTCGCCAACACCGCCATCACAAAACCGTGGAGCCTATCAGCGACTTCACAATGCCAGGCGAGAAGCTCGAACTTCCCGAGAACCATGCCGCTGGCTTTGAGTCCAGCAAGGGTTCTTACGCGAAGAAGGGTTGGCGCAAGCCAAAGAACGAGATTGCTCACCTTCGCAAGGACGTCCACTACGGCCAGTTCCTGCAGGTTCCTAAGGGTCAGCGCGACATCTTTGTCAGAAAAGAGCGCCGCTCAAATGCAGGTTCGCTGATTGCCGCCATTATCGTTTTGGCCATCATCGCCACAGTTTTCTATTTCCTTTGGACCTGGATGTCCGCCAACTGGGGCGTCGCTGTCCGCTAAACTGCAAGGCGACAAACCTCCCGACGCGCGCCTGATTTCTGCAAAGAATCTGTAACTTTTGCCTGAAAAAGTAAAAGAATCGGTGGATTTTGCCTAATTTCATCAAAGAATCTGTGTTCCAAACACAGATTCTTTGCACCTTTCAGGCTCACAATCATGAACGTAACGCCAAGCCGCACGCAAAAAGCCGCTGATACGTCATGTACCAGCGGCTTTTATTTGTAGCGCTCAGCGTGAGGCGAGAAATCCGTGCGCTCGTAGCGCGCCTGGCGAGAAAACCCTATCGTCTAGCTCCAGGGATCACGCTCAAAGAGAGGCTCGCTCACGGGACGACGATCGGAGTACGGGTCGTAACCATCATCGTCCTCGTTTTCCGCGCGCGCAAACTCCGGGTCAACAACCTGCGCTTTCTTGGAATCCGTGTCCTTGTGTGCGGCGTCCTTGTGCACTGTGGCCTGCCCCGCAATCTGCCCCGCAACCTGCACCGCGTCCTTGCGCGCCACTGGTCGCGCTGCAACCTGTGCCGTGGTGTGCGCTGCGGCCCGCCGCACTGCGGCCTGCAGCTCGGGTTTCTCGACCCTGTTTGCCTTATCACACATGTGCAGCCTCATTTACTTCTTGCGAGCAACCAAGTTGCCGTTCTCGTCAGTATCAACCAGAACAGTATCGCCCTCATGCAGCTCACCTGCAATAATCAAGTTTACTACCTGGTCAACAACACGACGCTGAATGAGTCTCTTCAGAGGACGAGCACCGTAAACAGGATCCAGACCGTCAAGAGCCAGTGACTGCTTTGCAGCCTCAGAAAGTTCCAGCGTCATGCGCTCATTAGCAAGCCTGCTACGAACATCCTTGAGCTGAATGTCCACAATGCGCTCAATGTCCTCAAGACCCAGAGGCTGGAAGATTACCACGTCATCGATACGGTTCAAGAACTCAGGACGGAAGGAGCTACGCAGCGCCTCCATAACCTGCTTTCTTGATTCTTCGTTGAAGCCTTCCGCGCCGGCACCAGCAATGAACTGCGAACCAACGTTACTAGTCATGATAATGATAGTGTTCTTGAAGCTCACTACCCTACCTTGACCATCGGTTAGGCGACCGTCGTCCAGCACCTGCAGCAAGATGTTGAAGACATCAGGATGAGCTTTCTCCATCTCGTCCAGCAAGATGACGGAATATGGATGCCTGCGAACTGCCTCGGTGAGCTGGCCGCCCTCGTCATAGCCTACGTATCCTGGAGGCGCGCCAATGAGACGCTGGACCGAGAACTTCTCCATGTACTCAGACATATCAATGCGGATCAGCGAACGCTCGTCGTCAAATAGCAGCTCTGCCAGCGCCTTTGCTAACTCAGTCTTACCTACGCCGGTTGGGCCCAGGAAGAAGAAGCTGCCCAGAGGCTTGTTTGGATCTGCCAGACCTGCGCGAGAACGGCGGACTGCTGCTGCAACTGCGGAAACAGCGTCGTCCTGACCAATAACACGCAGGTGAAGCTGGTCCTCAAGGTTCTTGAGCTTGTCCATCTCGCCCTGCATCATCTTGGACACTGGAACTCCTGTCCACAAAGAAACCACCTCAGCAATCTCATCCGTGGTGACTTCTTCCTTGAGGATTCCGCCGTCTTCCTGTTTGGCGAGAAGTGCTTTTTCTGCCTCATTGTATTTACGTTCAAGCTCTGGAATAGTGCTGTAACGAAGCTCGGATGCCTGCGCCAAATCACCCTCACGGGTCACGCGCTCCATCTGCGTCTTTGCGTCCTCAATCTGGGACTTCAAGTCCTGTACCAGGTCAATTGCCCCGCGCTCATTCTGCCAGTTGGCCTTCATACCATCAAGCTTTTCCTGCGTCGTAGCAATCTCTGCGCGGAGGTTTTCCAGGCGCTCCTGAGAAGCAGCGTCCTCTTCCTTCATCAGAGCCTGCTCCTCAATCTGCATCTGAGTAAGCTGACGATCAACCGCATCAATCTCTGCTGGCATAGAATCAAGCTCCATGCGAAGTCTTGACGCCGCCTCATCTACCAGGTCAATTGCCTTATCTGGCAAGAATCGATCAGAAATGTAGCGGTTAGAGAGGTCTGCTGCCGCAACCAGGGCGGAGTCCGTAATACGGACGCGGTGGTGCTGCTCGTACTTCTCCTTAAGGCCACGCAGGATAGAAATGGTGTCTTCAACAGAAGGCTCAGAGACAAGGACGGTCTGGAAACGACGTGCAAGAGCAGCGTCCTTCTCGATGTACTTGCGGTATTCATCCAGCGTTGTAGCACCAATTGCACGGAGCTCGCCACGGGCAAGTGCCGGCTTTAAGATGTTGCCAGCGTCCATAGAACCTTCGGATGCACCAGCGCCCACAATGGTGTGAATCTCGTCGATGAAGAGGATAATCTGGCCGTTAGACTTAGCTACCTCTTTTACCACGCTCTTCAAGCGATCCTCAAACTCACCGCGATATTTTGCGCCTGCTACCAGGGCAGACATGTCAAGCTCAACAAGCTCTTTATCGCGCAGGGTGCTTGGAACGTCGCCAGAAACAATGCGCTCTGCTAGGCCTTCCACGATTGCGGTCTTACCAACACCAGGCTCGCCGATAAGAACAGGGTTGTTCTTGGTTCGACGGCTCAGAACCTGAATAGTGCGGCGAATCTCTTCGACGCGACCAATAACTGGATCAAGTTTTCCCTGACGAGCAAGGTCAGTTACGTTGCGACCGTACTGTTCCAAGGCCTCAAACTGTGGCTTTGCATCCTGAGAGGTTACGCGCTCATCACCACGAAGCTCGTTGTAAACCTCTTCCACGCGCTTAGCAGTAACGCCAGCATCGCGAAGAATTCTACCTGCGTCAGTGTTATCATTTGCCAGCGCAGTGAGCAGATGCTCAGAGGTAACGTAGGAATCGCCCAGCTTGGTGGCAAGCTTCTCGGCCTCGTTGATAACCTTGAGAAGATCGTTGCCAATGCCAATCTGTGCTCCGCTCACCTTTGGAGCCTTGGAAATTGCCTGGTCTACCTGCGTAGCAATGGTGTCAGGGTCTGCGCCAATCTTCTCCAAGATAGAACGCAGGTTGCGCTCATTACTGTCTAGCAGCGCCTTGAGCAGGTGCATTGGTGCAACCTCGGAAGCCTCCGCATCACCAGCAATACCAAGAGCTGCCTGCAGTGCTTCCTGGGCGGTTACGGCCCATTTATCTAGTCTCATAAAATCACCCTCCTACCCCAAACAAAATCGTGCCGGGGACTGAATCTTCATCGGATTCTATATACCCCCAAGCACGACTTTTAATACATATCTAAGTGTGTTTATAGTAGATTTTCTTATCGCACTATGCTGAGCTTTTGCAACCGTGCGTTGAGCTTTTCCGCCACGCAGCTTTGAGCTTTGCGCCCTATTTTGCACCTTATTACTTCTAAAATTCAGCCTCTTCATAGACCAGATTTTGTTCAGTTTCTATTGTCGAGAAAAACTTGGCAGGTGTAAGCACTGGTATATCCGAGCGAACAAAATCTGCCGCGTTTCTAGTGACAATGTAATCTGCCTTTATCTTTTTTGCTGCGCGCCAAATAAGACAGTCTTCAAAGTCTTCCCACTGCTCAGAAAGCGCATTTGAAATATCCGCTCCATCAAGAGAACACGCGTTGAGCAGTGGAGATACTTCTTTTAGGATTTCTTGCATGTGAGCAGAGCCGTGAGCCTTAGCGCCCACATAGTAGAGATCTGTATATGACTGGGCTGCTATCCACAGCTCAGCATCCCTAAACTGCTTCATTATAAAAAGCTTTTTTGCATCAGCAAGAAACTGTTCCCTGCACAAAAAGACGTCCAGCAAAACGTTAGTATCAATCAAGAGCTTCATAGTCATGTGACCTCCACTCGCTGATTGCCTTTTTGTAGGTGCTGTCTCCTAAATCATTCCAAAATGATGCTGGCGCGGGAACTGAAATCTTTCCAAAAAGCGCCGAGAGCTGCTCTTTGTCCTTCTCGCTCAATTGACGAGAAGAACCTTTGGCAGAAGATTCCAACGAAGCGCTTTCATGAGCATCAGGAAGCCTGCCTGTCACCAGCACATATTCAAAGGCTGCATTAATCAGCTGGGTGGTGTTTGACCCAAGCGATTCAAGAATCTCGGAAACCTGATTTTTAACTTCAACAGGAATACGGGCAGTTACAATGTTGTCCATGGCCACTCCTTTACCTAGTTATATCATTGTATTCACGTATTACAACTAGGTCAAGGAGCACTGATTAAACAGTTTCTGACTGGATGTTTCCGTCTTTTAAAACAAGGGAATAAAAGCGTTCTCTTATTTCAGGGGTCACTTGATGAGACGTTATAATAACGGTTCTTTCCTTATCTTTTAAGATCAAATCAATGAGGCTCTGAACTGAGTCGGCATCCAAATGAGCAAAGCTCTCGTCATAAATCACAATTTGTGGCTTAAACAAAAAGATTCGCGCAAGAGCCAACCGCTGTCGTTCTCCACCAGAAAGACTGCTTCCGGCTTGATCAATCACATGATCAATTCCGTCTGGATATCTGGTGAGAATCTCAGAAAAGCCCGATTTCGTAATAGCGTCAATAATTTCTTCATCAGTAAAGTCATGGCAAAACAACGTTACGTTATCCCTGATAGTTGCATTAAAAATAAACGTTTGCTGAGAGCAAGGGATTATGAATCGAGCATATTGCTCACTTTTGAATTGCTTGATTGGCACGCCATCCAAACAAATGTCTCCGTTATCTGGGCTCAGAGCATCCGTTAATAGTTTGATAAGTGTTGTTTTTCCACTTCCCGAACTTCCTTCTAGAAGATACTTTCCGCCGCGTTCCAAATTAAAACTAATATCCGATAAAACTAATTTGTCCTTGTCATAGCCATACGAAACATGATTGACCGTTAGATTTGCAAAACGCTCAGGGGTATTTTCTGCCCCACTTTCTGTAGCTGGGGCTTCATTAAGAAGCGTTTGTATTTTAGTAATTATTTCTTTTGCGCTTCTCATATCAGTAATTGAATCACTTATGTTTTGAATAGGATTTGCTATGTAGACAACAAGCTGAGATGCCGCAACCATCATTCCTACTGTCATTAATCCATTAAGGGTAAGAATGGCGCCAATAAAATAAATTCCAATGTAAATAATTTGACCCACCGTAAATGAAAGTAAGCGAGCTAAAGAACTAAAGTACCGAGCACCAAATTTCTGCTTCTCCCAAGCCTGATTCGCACTGCTCATGGCAACCCGTGAGGCCTCTGTTAGATGAAAGCTCCTGAGCAGATCAAACCCTTCAAGATGCTCATTTGCTGTAGCAATAAAATGCTCAGCTGACTCAGATTGTGCTTTTCGTTTATTAGAAATAATTCCAGACATTGTGTTAGGGACAAACATCTGAACAGCTATCATGCATAAAATGAACAGTACGAGCCACGGTGAAATAAACAGCAAGAGTATTAGGCTTACTACGCCAGAGAAGACATCTATCAAGAGATCAATAAAGACGCGGAAGTATGTTTCCTCAAGTAAATCAAGATCGTTAGTAAGGATTGAGAGCCAATGACTTGTATTGAATGAGTGAAACTCAGGAATTGAACGATTGAATATCTTTGTAATCAGTTCATTGCGTAAATGCATCTGGCAGCCCTGTATAACTGACCAGCGCAAACGTCTGCAAATTAAGTCGATAACAAAATAGCAGAATATATAAAGGCCAAACCAGAGTCCATCATTCAGTGCATCCGACAAATTGCCATCCATGGCAAGATTAACGGATTGAAGCATTACAAATGAAAGTGCAATTTCAAACAAACTACTTAAAAGAGAGAAGACTACAAAAAATATTAGTTTGCTCTTTTGTTGAGCGTAAAGGTATTTAAGCATGCCATCTCCCTTAAAAGAGATTTCGTTTTAAAAAGGTTATGACTGCATGTGGTATTCGGTATTCGGTATTCGGTATTCGGTATTCGGTATTCGGTATTCGGTATTCGGTAAATGGTAACCAAACAAAAAACCAACTCCCCGTGTTTACTCGCGGAGAGCTGGTCATCTTATTAGTAACAATTTGCCTCGTTGTCTTATGATTCCTTTGGCTGCGTCGGGTCGCCCTCGGTTTCGGCGTCAGAAGGAACGGAGCTTGGCATACCAAACAAACGCTGCATCACCATCTCTGGGCTGGTCTCGCTATAACGAACAAGCGAGGTGATGCGCTCGCGCATGTGGTACTCGTGCAGCTCATCCTCAAGCACGCGAATGCGTTCACGCAACTCATCGATAAGATCGTCCTTCTCGAGAGCTCGTTCACGCATGTCCAAAATGCGCACAACGCCAGCAAGGTTGATACCCTCGTCCGTCAACTTTGAGACAAGATTAAGACGGTCAATGTCCGCGCGAGAATACAAGCGCGTATTACCCCTGGAACGGCCAGGGCTAATCAGGCCCTTCTGCTCGTACACGCGAAGCGTCTGCGGATGCATGCCCGTGAGCTCGGCCGCAACGCTAATCATGTAGAGCGGCTTGTTACGACCGTCATCCTTCTTTCGAGCCATTACCGCTCCTCTCGGTAGCTGCGCTCGTCGGCGTCAAGCAACGCCTGAAGAGCATCTCTCTCCTTCTTAGAAAGTTTTGTTGGAACTTTAACGTCCACCGAAACATACAGCGCACCGCGAGTCGCAGAATCCTTTACGCGAGGAGCACCCAAGTTCTTGAACCTGAACGTTTTTCCACTCTGTGTACCTGCGGGAACCTTGAGTCGCACCGTAGTTCCGTCAGGCGTTGGTACGTCAACCGAAGTACCCAAAGCTGCCTCGTAAATGCTCACTGGCAGCTTCATGCGCACGTCAGCACCATCTCGCGAGAAGACCGGATGAGCTGCAACGTTGATGGTAACCACAAGGTTGCCTCGTGGACCGCCATTAACGCCGTACTCGCCTTTCTTCTTGTAGCGTAGCTTCATACCGTCGTAAGCACCAGCTGGCACCTTGATGGTCAGCGACTGCTCCTCACCAGTTGAAGGCACACGATACGTTGCCTTGCGAGAAGTTCCCTTAAACGCCTCGTCAAACGATACGTTTACGGACATAGTAAGGTCGCTGCCTGCAACTGGACGGCTTGCTCGCCCACCAAAGATATCGGCAAAATCAAAGCCGCTGGCTCCCGCACCAGCACCGCCACCAAAGCCGCTAAAGAAATCGGCAAAATTAGCGCCGTTTACGTTGGTGGTATAGGTGAACCCACCCTGGCGACCACCAAATCCACCTCCAGGAATACCGCCAAATGCGAGCATTTGGTCATATTCCTGGCGTTTCTTATCGTCAGAGAGCGTGTTGTACGCTTCCGAGATCTCCTTGAACTTGGCTTCATCGCCGCCTCTATCGGGGTGGTATTTAGCTGCAAGTTTTCTAAACGCTTTTTGAATATCAGACTTCGAGGCGTCGCGCTTCACGCCAAGAACGTCATAAAAAGTCTTACTGCCTGCCATTCAGCACGGCCTCCTCTCTAAAACTACTCTGTCTTACTCAGCTGCACCGTTCGCAGTTGTGCCGTTTGCGGCTTCTGCGCTGTCTGCGCCGTCTGCAGCTTCTGGCTCTGCTGGACGCTTTGGACCACCATGGGTAACAACAACCATTGCAGTACGAATATCCTTGCCACCCATGCGATAGCCCTTTTGGTACACCTGAGCGACGGTCTCATCATACGCCTCGGTGTCCTCGACCTGGCTGACTGCCTGGTGTGAAAGAGGATCAAAGGCCTCACCAACAGGATTAACTACCTCAACGCCTTCCTTGTTCAAGACGCTCACAAGTTTATTGCACACTGCAGAGACACCCTCAACAAACTGCTTAGCTGCAGGATCAGTTAAGTTGTCTGCGTGCTCAATTGCACGCTCTAAGTCATCAATAACAGGAAGAAGATCAACTACCAGCTTCTCTGTTGCGCGCTGGCGTTCATCAAGGCGCTCCTGGGCAGTACGACGGCGGTAGTTATCCCAATCAGCCTGCAGACGAAGAAAGCGATCATTTGCTTCATTTGCCTGCTGCTTGGCAGACTCAATCTGATCGGAGACCGAATTTAGCTCGTTTTGCAAGCGATCACGCTCCTGAGCCGCACGCTTTGCGTCAGCGGCAATTTCTGCCTCTGCCGTCTCTTCTCCGCGACGAATTGCCTCAGCAACCATCTCTTCTTCAGTCATCGTACGGTCTGTCCCGTTGGATGCACCGCTAGCTGCACCGTTAGCGGAGGGCTCATTACCATCAAGCGTCTGACTTGCGGAGCCATCCCCAACAACGCCAACAGCACCTACGGTTTCATCACCGTTATTCTCGTTATCAAAGGTAGTGTCAACCTTGTTCTGGTCTTCTGTTGCCACTGCCATCACCTCCCTATGTATAGAAGGCGGCCAAACGTTTCCGCCAGCCGCCTCCGAGTCATATCACATTGTCCTACCAGCTACTGCACCAAGTTACCAAGCGCATATGCCGAGAAACTCAGATTAGTTCTGGTTCTTATTGTCGTCGACAACCTCGTAGTCTGCATCAACAACATCTGGCTCAGAAGAGTTGCTTGCTGCGCCGTTGTTGCCAGCAGTCTGAGCCTGAGCGTCTGCGTAGACAATCTCTGCAAGCTTCTGGCCAACCTCGGTGAGCTTCTCGCCAGCCTTCTTGATTGCCTCAATATCGGAGCCATCAAGTGCGGTCTTTGCCTCAGCAACAGCCTCTTCAACAGCCTTCTTCTGATCCTCAGGGACCTTATCGCCAAGGTCTTTGACGGTCTGCTCGGTGCTGTATGCCAGGGAGTCTACCTGGTTGCGGACCTCAATCTCGTCCTTGCGCTTCTTGTCTTCCTCAGCGTGGGACTCTGCGTCCTTGACCATGCGGTCAACTTCCTCGTCGGACAGGGCAGTGGAGCCAGAAATGGTGATCTCCTGGGACTTGTCAGTTGCCTTGTCCTTAGCGGTAACCTTCAGGATGCCGTTTGCATCGATATCAAAGGTAACCTCAATCTGAGGGATACCACGCTGAGCAGCAGGAATACCGGTAAGATTGAACTTACCAAGGCTCTTGTTGTCAGAAGCCATCTCGCGCTCGCCCTGGAGGACGTGAATCTCAACGGAGGTCTGGTTGTCAGCTGCGGTGGAGTAAACCTTTGTGCTGGAGGTTGGGATGGTGGTGTTGCGGTCGATGACCTTGTCAACAACGCCGCCAAGGGTCTCAACGCCCAGGGACAGTGGGGTTACGTCCAAAAGCAGAATGCCGGAGACATCGCCGGTAAGAACGCCACCCTGAACAGCCGCGCCATCTGCAACAACCTCGTCTGGGTTGACGGACATGTTAGGCTGCTTGCCGGTCATGCTCTTGACCAGGTCCTGAACAGCTGGCATACGAGTGGAGCCGCCAACCAGAATGACCTCGCTGACATCGGAGAGCTGAAGGCCTGCGTCCTGGAGTGCCTTGGTTACAGGAGCCTTGCAGCGGTCGAGAAGATCGCGGGTGATGCGCTCAAACTCTGCACGAGTCAGAGTGTAGTCAAGATGCTTAGGACCAGTTGCATCTGCGGTAATGAATGGCAGGTTAACCTGTGCCTGCTGAGCGCTGGAGAGCTCCTTCTTGGCGTTCTCTGCAGCCTCCTTGAGACGCTGAAGTGCCATTGGGTCCTTGCGGAGGTCAATGCCGTTATCAGAGTTGAACTTGTCTGCAAGCCAGTCGATAACGCGCTGATCCCAGTCATCGCCACCCAGGTGGTTATCGCCGTTGGTTGCAAGAACCTCAACAACGCCGTCTGCAAGGTCAAGCAGGGAGACGTCGAAGGTACCGCCACCGAGGTCGAAGACGAGAACCTTGTGGTCCTGGTCCTTCTTGTCCAGACCGTAAGCAAGAGCTGCTGCAGTTGGCTCGTTGACGATACGCTGAACGTTGAGACCAGCAATCTTACCTGCGTCCTTGGTTGCCTGACGCTGTGCGTCGTTGAAGTATGCTGGGACAGTAATGACAGCGTCGGTTACAGGCTCACCGAGGTACTTCTCGGCGTCTGCCTTCATCTTTGCAAGGGTCATAGCGCTGATCTGCTCTGGGGTGTAGTCAACGCCGTCAATCTCAACGACTGCGCGACCGTCGGTGCCAGCCTTAACCTTGTAAGGGACAGTCTTGATCTCAGACTGAACCTCGTCAAACTTGCGGCCCATGAAACGCTTAATGGAGAAGACAGTGTTTACAGGGTTGGTAACAGCCTGGTTCTTTGCTGCCTTACCAACAATGCGGTCACCGTCAGCGCGGAAGCCGACGACGGAAGGAGTTGTACGGTCTCCCTCTGCGTTAACGATAATAGTTGGCTCTCCACCCTCGAGAACAGCCATAGCTGAGTTTGTAGTACCCAGGTCAATTCCAAGAATCTTACCCATTGTGAATCATCCTTTCCTATGTACGTGTTCCGTTTGGCGAGAAACCCCACAGGTAGATGACCTGAAAAGGGGCACAAGCTAACCGTGAACACATACTGTGTTTCTGCTTTACGGTTTTGCTTATACCCCTATGTCTGACTTATATACATAATCTAAGTCAGTTTGTAGTAGATTTTTTAAATGCCGCTCTAATACATTCAATTTGGATCAATTCTCCATCTCTCCAATAATTTCCATCATTACTGCCTTTTGATACTATTCCTAGAATTTGACCGGACCTATTTAGAACAGGACCGCCACTCATCCCTGCAACAAATGCACAATCTACTGTCGCTATATTTTGCTCGACATTTCTCACTCTTGCTTTAACAACTTTTTGATCTTTTAATCCATCAGCAAATCCACATGCCCGTACTATTTGTCCACTATTTATCTGATATTTGTCCATCATCGGCAAATTAAATGGAATTTCCTTAGGAAAACACTGCTTTGGAATAATAATTCGCGCCCAATCAAGCCGTTGATCATATTGAATTATTTCATCTCGAATATATCTATCTAAATCTTTCTTTGAGTTAATTGAAAAAATTATTTTATTATCGTATTGGATATCTAAGTGATAGCCACTAATTTCGGAAATTTGTTTACTACTTCGTATCGGCAGAATGCAGTGACAAGAAGTAACGAAGCCTATTCCTTCAACTATGCAACCCGTACCTGAACCGCCTTCATCGGTTTTCTCTTTTCCTTTTCCGATAGTAATCCAACAATCTATATAAAAAATTCTCTTTTTGATTGAAATCTTGGGAACAACCTCCCTTGTGCATTCATTAAACCATGTCCATAGTCTTTCTAAAGAGGAAGACTCTTCTGATTTGTTTTTTTGACAAATCATCGAATAAAAATCCAATTTACCACGTATATGATTAATAAAATAACTCTCAGAAAATGACCCATCCGATTTATAAAATTTTTTATTTAAACTATTCGAAAAAAAATAACTTGAATATCTATCTGCTGCCAATTTAGTAGATCCCACTTTTTTCCAATACCAAAATAAATTTCTAAGTTGTTCATATTCTTTACGTCTATAATTCATTTTTTTATTAACTACGATCCCGGTAACAGTTTGACGAGTATAACTAGAAAAAACACCAGTCTTCATATTATTTATTATGAAACGGTTCTTCTGTATAATTGACTCGACATCATCCGTAACTACTAGCCCCTTATCATAATTTTCTTTATCAGTTTTAATTAAATATTTAATCGATTTTTCATTGTACATTGAAAATGTTAAGTCATCCGCATATCGTGAATATAATATTTTTTTGTTTTTACAATAGTTCATAAAAATTTTATCCATTTTCCAGCAAATCATATTACTGATTACTGGAGAAGCTGGACTTCCTTGCGGCAAACTATTTCGAGTAGTCACTAATCTCGTAATACAATCAGCAACTTCTCTTGAAAAATTGAACGGTTTACTTCTGAATAATCCGTTAACCCTATCAGCAGTTATAGAGGGAAAAAAATCTTTCAAATCAACCTTAACAATATATTTTTTATGTAAATGTAATTCTGCATTAGTAACAATACTTCTGCCTTTAACAAATCCTTGTACAGAAGAAGGAATATACTGTTTATAAATTTCATCCATATGCTCTGCGATAACCTTTTGAATATCTTTAAGTCCATTCTCAGGAGCAAGAATGATTCTATTGGAAATTCCATCTCGCTTTTTTACCATAAATTCTGTGTAATAATCTCTTTTATTTGCATAAGCATAAAAGGTCAATTTGCTAAGCGGAAAACCAAGAACTGAAGCCAGCTCTATTCTAGTTTTTATTTCGCGAAACACGACGAGCTCCTCAATCCATCAACGCAATGTTAAAACCATAAAAAATTATTCGAAATGCTTAGAATGAAATGCGTAACATTTCCGAAAGGTCCGGATATCCCGACCAATAACCGAGCCCGTCGTGCATTTCGTATTCTACATTACTTTTTATAACTGTAGCTCTTAAATTGCAGAAACCTAACAAACTATAAAAATTGCCATAACTCCATTTTAAAGAAAATATATCGCTAAAATTATCAATTTATAACAGCGCATCCCTACCGTAAGCCTCACGCCAGGCGGCGGAAAACTCATCAACAGCAATCTTTGTTCCAGGGTGATCCATCATTGTATAGACAATATCAGGTGGAAGAGTAACGGCATCAATACCTGCAAAAATTAGCGCATGAACCTGCTCAGTGTTCTTAAATGATGCAGCAAGAATCTTGGAATTCAGTCCGTGGGTCTCAAGCATCTGCATAAGATCAAAAACTTGGCCAATACCATCGCCGTAATTGCACATACGGTTAACATAGGGAGCCAGGTAATCTGCACCGTTCATGGCCGCAAGAAATGCCTCATCAGCGGAATAGATAGCGGTTGCAAGAACACCAAGACCCTCGGACTTGAGCTGCTTAATTGCCTTGTAACCATTACGAGTCACAGGAATCTTCACGTAGGTATTCTCAGGACGAAGACCACAAATATAGCGAGCCTCTTCCAACATCTTCTGATAGTCAGTCGAAACAACCTGAACAAAGAATTTCTGGTCAGGAAGTAGATACTCCACAAACTCCTTGATTACCTGCTCGGGCTGCTTACCACTTCTAGTGATAATTGAAGGGTTAGTAGTAACTCCATCGATGGTTAAAAGCTCATCAAGTTGCTTGACAGCGTCGATATCAGCTGTATCCAGAATAAACTCCATGCTTGGCTTCCCTTCATCACTAGGGCATCTATGTACTAACAACTATTTTAGCCATTGTACTTCTCGCCATTAGCTGCCATTCATCTTATCTATGCGCGGCAGTGTATGTGAAGGGCTAAGCGCTACTCAGAGTCTATTGCATCAACCAATGGAATCCTAATGGTAAACACAGAACCCTGTGGGGTATTTTCGGAGACTGTAATGGAGGCTCCATGTTGCTTTAAGATAGTTTTAACCAGCGAGAGACCAATACCCGCACCGCCAAATTCTCTAGACCTAGATTTGTTTACCCTGTAAAACGGCTCAAAGACAAGCTCTCTTTGCTCAGGCGCAATGCCCACTCCTGTATCGGCAATTGTAACAAGGCATTCTTGGCCCTCAGTCTCCAGGGCAATGTTGACTGACCCTTCTTTACGGTTATAGCGAATGGCATTTTCTACCAAATTATAAATAGCTCGGTATAACAGATTGGCATTTCCCTTAACAGTAAGATTTTGTGCCTCAGATTGCGTATCAGAATGTGCATTAATCTGCGTGTTAACCTGCACGTTGACCATATTATTTTGAGCGACCGATTCAAGATCATCCACAACTGTTGTAATTACTGCATCAAGAGAAACATCCTCAACCTCTCCAAGCTCAGATGTCTCTGTAAGCTCTAAAAGGTTGGCGATAATTGCAGACAAACGATCAATGTATGTCTCCATCGTGTCTACAAGCTCGTCATATTCACTCTGTTTGCGTTTCTTTTTCTTGAAAACGTCAAGCTTGGTTCGCAGTACCGCAATTGGCGTTCTGAGTTCATGAGCTGCACTAACCGAAAAACGACTCTGCATTGCAAATGCTTCATCTAACTGATCAGTCATTTGATTAAATGACTTAACTAGCTCCTGAACCTCTTCTCCACCGCCCTTAATCTCAATAGAATCAGACAACGTATTAGGACCAATTTCTTTCATGTGAGCAGAGAGTTGTTGAACTGGCTTAGTATAGTGACCTGCTAAAAGATAAGCTGCACAGCTGCCAGCAATGATCACAAAGAACAAAATACCCAACGCATCAAACAAAATAGAACGCTCAATAGCACCTACGTCTAAGACAATAGAAAGAGCTCCCTTGTTGATAGCATTAGCTGCTGCTAGTTCCAACAATTCAGACGTTGAGCGATACACAAGCCAAGTTAAAACAACACAGCAACATACTAAGAGAGCCACCATAAGAAAGGTCAACTGAGCACGTATTGAGCGCATTGGCTTTGGGGCTATCTCACTTATCTTCATCATCGCTATCCTTCTTAAAGCAATAACCCTCTCCTACTTTGTTGGAAATTGGGTCATATCCAAGAGCTTCTCGTAACTTTTTTCTAATAGAGAAAATATGAACGCGCACGGAATTACTAAATAAATCCACGTTGCTATCCCATGCATGAGCCATCAACTCTTCACTACTCACAACCGCCCCGGCATTTCGCATCAAATACTCCAAAATTGCAAGCTCTTTCTTGGTAAGGTTGACCTGAACATCTCCAACAAAAACTTGTCGAGCCGTAGTATCAAATCGAAGTTCTCCCGATGTCAACGAAGCTTCTCCGTGAATATACTCACGACGCAAGAGCGTCCTAATACGAGCTTCCAGCTCACCAAACGCAAAAGGCTTAATTAGGTAGTCATCAGCACCCGCATCCAATCCAACAATACGATCAGACACTGATGAACGCGCAGAAAGAATCAATACCTTGGTCTCTGAGTGCTCCGATCTAAGCGTGCGCAATAAATCCAGACCATCGATACCAGGAAGATTAAGGTCAAGCAAGATGAGGTCATATTGTTCAAGCTGAGCCATCTCAAGCGCCTGAGTGCCGTTGTCCACAAGATCAACGTAATAGCCATCAAGCTCAAGACCCTCTCCAATGGAGGCGAGAAGTTCTTTTTCGTCTTCTACCACTAGGATCTTCAAGTCTTCCCTTTCAAGTGCAGATTGATACCATTTGCAAGTATTAGAGTACGCCTGGACCAAGCTCAACTGACTCAGCCCAGACGTAATCTCTACGATATTTCAAATGCTAACCGATTGAGCTGTACGCGAGAAGTTCTTCTCGCCGTATGCCGTAAGCGGTATGTAAGTTTCTAAGAACTACTTCGCCTGAGCAAGAGCCTGGTCAACACGCTTCTGGAGCTCGCTGCCCTGAAGCTTGGTAGCTCCACCAGTAATTGGGTCACCTACAAGCTTACCGTTCTGATCGATAACCATAGTGGTTGGGAATGCTGTCAGACCTTCAATAACATGGCCTCCATCGCTATGTGGATCAAGTGCGAGGTTTCCGTAAGTAACACCCTGCTTCTTAAGGATATCCAGTGCTTCCTTCTTGGCATCATCTGTGTATGCAGCCTCTGCATTTACACCCAGAACATTGACACCCTTGTCTTTATAGGTCTCAGCCAGCTCCTGAAGCATTGGCATCTCCTGAATACAGCCAGTGCAGCCATTGAACCAGAAGGTCATAACGGTAACCTTATTCTGTCCAAAGACCTTGTTGTCATAAGTAGTACCGTTAGAGATATCTGTTGCCTTGAAGTCTGGGAAGGTGTCGCCGTCCTTGAGGTGAAGCTTTGATGCGGCCTCAGGTGGAACTGCACCGGAATTCTGCTGCTCGGCAGTTGGAGCAGTCGTATTGCCTGTGTTGCCAGCGTTGCCAGTGCCGCCAACGCTGCATCCAGCTAACGTAACTGCCATAACCAGGCCAACGACATACGTTAGGGATTTTGTTACAAATTTTTTCATTTCAGATTCCTTTCTGTCTTTTCTACGTATAAAACGTAGTGATACACATTTTTATGACAACTACTTACAAGGATTAGTCAGTGCTTTCTGCTTTCAGCGGTCACTTTTTTGAACTTGCTGTCTGGCAATTTGCCAAGTGCTTTGCTGAAGCAATCTTTTCCGAGTGCTCAATTTTCTTGTTGATTAACAAAAGCTTTGCGTCAATCGCATGAACAGGACAAGCTTTGATGCACTCTCCGCAACGAATACACTCAAGAGCCGCGTTATTCTTAGTAATATCTACGTCCATCTTGCATGTACGCGCACATTTTCCGCAGCTTACACAAGTCTCCTTATCAACTCGATACTGCAAAATCGAGATGCGATTAAACAGAGAATAAAAAGCTCCAAGCGGACAAATCCATTTGCAGAAGGGGCGGTAAAACATGATGCTCAACAGCACAATGGTGCACAAAATGCTGAACTTCATCGTAAAGAGTTTGCCAAGAGCCGCCTTAATGCTGCTATCTGCCAGAGAAAGCGGAATTGCTCCTTCCAGAATTCCCTGTGGACAAACATACTTGCAGAAATAAGGCTCTCCCATCCCTACAGCGTTTTGAATCAAAGCTGGTAAAGCCCAAACGAGCACAATCAAAATAGCGTATTTCAAATAACGCAAAGCTTTGAGCTTTTTAGTGCTGAATTTTTTAGGGAACGGGATCTTGTGAAGAAGATCTTGTACCCAGCCAAACGGGCATAGAAATCCGCAAACAAACCTGCCCAACAAAGTTCCGATAAGAATCAAAATACCCGTGATGTAATACGAGAAACTGAATTTAGATGACCCAACCACCGCCTGAAATGCTCCAATGGGGCAAGCTCCCGTGGCTGCTGGACAGGAATAGCAATTAAGTCCAGGGACACAGACTGACTTTGCAGGACCGGTATAGATGGTTCCCTTAACAAAATTTGGCAGGTGAGGATTGGTCAAAAATGCTGCACATGCCTGTACGAATCCTCTTTTGGTGACGAATTTCCACACTTTCTTTCCAAGAGATTTAACTCCCGAGAGTACTTTCACTGCAGGTCACCTAGCCAATACCTACGCACTCAAGGCAGATTCGTACCGCTTTTCCCAAAACAGTCTGAACCTCTCCACGAGATGCACCATAGACTACAAACACACAGCCTAGCAACATAAATAAAATAGGTAGGATTCGTAGCCGACAGCTCCAGCCGCAAGCTTGCTTTGATTTCATAGATACTCCCTTCTCCTGCTGTCTAGTACAACAGAAGAGGTGTTAAATCGCTGTTAAGCTGATTTAAATTTTTCGGGAAGGGTTGCAAATAGCTGCTCGAATATCTTTTGAATTTCTATGAATGTCATGGCAGTACCAATGACTCTTAAATACATCTTGAATGTGGCTCAAGTGCGACCCAAAAGATGCCATGAAGTTTTTTATATAAATATCCGAACTTATAAAATATGCAATCACATAAAACCGCAGGTATATAGCTTGCAAGAAAATCAGACCTTCTCGCCATCGGCTCACGAGGCAAATTTCAAACATCCAAAACACATCTAAGTCGGATATTCTGCCAAAAAGACGTATACATGACGCTGAAAATACCTAAAACATGCAGAATATCGTCATTAGGTGTGTAGTATGCACGCAATTAAGCAGAATATCCGACATAGGTGTGTTCCTTAGAGACAGAATTTATCGATAGTTAAATTTTTTATATAAGTCTATTCATGTTTAAGCATATTAGATGAAGTTTATCCATAGAAATGTATATCGAGCATTGAGGCTCTCTAATTGTCAGACAGTGAGTCCTAGTTGTCCGGTTATCTTGATTAAAAGCTTGCCAATTCTTCAGCGAGGCCTACCAAGGCTGCACTATTTTGTACGCCAGTCTAAAAGCCGACATTAACACGCTACAAAAAAGCTGGTAATCCGAAAGGATTACCAGCTCAAGGTCAGCATGTTTCTCGCCACATGAGAAAGTCACGTGTGAGCAGCGCTTTCGCGCCCGGAGGCCGCGCGGACCTGCGCTCGCCGCGACGCCGCGCTCGTTGCGCTCTTAGTGGGTTGCATCCTCGAAGAACTCCCATGCCTGAGCGTCGGTTGCGCCCTCGTGGACGATCATACGGACAGCCTCAGCCATCTGTAGAGGATGGGCGCTCTGGAAGATATTACGGCCCATATCAACGCCGCGTGCACCCTTGCGAATAACGTCGTATGCAAGGTGCAGAGCGTCGCGCTCAGCAAGCTTCTTACCACCAGCAACAACAATTGGAACTGGGCAAGCTGCAACAACTTCCTCGAAGTCCTCGCAGTCGTAAGTCTTAACAATCTGGCAGCCCATCTCAGCGATGATACGGGTTGCAAGTTTGAAGAAGCGACCAGTGCGCTCCATGTCCTTACCAACTGCGCAAACGCCAAGAGTAGGAATGCTGTAGCGGAAGCCAGCGTTAATGACCTGGCTGAGGTTATCGATACTGGAGAGCTGGCCATCAGCGCCAATGAAGGTCTGAACAGCCATGCAGTCTGCGTTCATACGAATTGCGTCCTCAATATCAACAGCAACAACCTCGTGAGAGAGATCGGACTGCAGCATAGAAGAACCAGAAGAAACGCGAAGAGCGATACCCTTAGAAACCTCAGGAGATACGCAGGTCCTGATTGCGCCACGGGTGCCCATGAAGCAGTCAACATAAGGAGCAAGCTGTGGAAGCAGCAGGTCAAGACGCTCGAGACCAGCGGTCGAACCCATGAAGTAACCGTGGTCAAATGCGAACATTACAGTGTTGCCGCTCTTTGGATCAAAGATGTTGGAAAGGTGCTTCTGCATACCCCAGTCGAGATTGTTTGCACCCTTTACATAAAATCCCTGATTGTTAGCAAAAGGAGTGTCTACGTGATAATCCTTAGCTACTTTCAATCCGTCCAGATCTGCCATGAAAATCCTTTCAATAAAACCTTAAAGCTCGCAGAGGAAGTGTGGTTCTTCGGCGGCTCCCCCTAGAAGAACCACCCCGAGAGGACTGCCCTCCTCTGCGGCTGAATTACCTCATAAGCTGGCGAGAAGATCGTTCTTCTCGCCAGCCGTGAACTTACGCCTTAATTAGAAGGAGTAGTTGTTCATGTTCTCCTTGGTGAAGACAAGGCGCTCAGGAAGCAGGACAACGCCGTTGTTCTTGTCGCCAGTCTTTGCGCCCTCAGCGATGGAGTCGTTAGCCTCAACCTTGACATCGCCGATGCTTGGGATGGAGATGGTGTCGCCAACCTTAACCTCGTTACCAGCTGCAAGGAATGCTGCAACGTAGCAGCCCATAGCGCCCTGAACTGCGCAGTCCCAGAGACCCCAGTTGTAGATGGTGCCGTGCTCGCAGTAGGACTTGATGGACTGTGGAGAAGCAAAACCAGTGATGGTGATCTTCTTCGCGTCGTAGCCCTTGTTCTCTGCAGCCTGAAGCTGACCAGGAAGAGCGGTAGAGTCGTTGCAGATGATCAGGTCAATCTCTGGGTAAGCGTCAAGAATTGCCTCACCAATGGTAATTGCCTGCTCAGCGTCCTGGTTGGAGTAGTAGTTCTCATGGACGTTCTTCCACTTAGGATACTTCTCCTTGATGATCTTCTGTGCAGCTACCTGCCAGGAGTTCTGGTCGGTAACGGTTGCCTGAGAGTAGTGCCAGACGTAGGTAATCTCGTCCTTCTCTGGGTCCTTGCCGCGCTCCTTGAGGCCGGCAACTCCCATGTCAACAAGCATCTGGCCAAGAATCTCTGGGGTGCCCTGAGAAACCATGAGGGTACGATCCTCTGGGTTAGCGTCGGAGTCCCAAGTGGTAACTACGATACCAGCAGCGGTTGCCTTCTTCAATGCGTCGGAAACGCCCTTTGCGTCAACGGTGGAGATGCTGATTGCGTCTACGCCGTTAGCAACTGCCTGGTTGATGACGGAAACCTGAGCGGAAACAGAAGCGGTTGCGTCGCCGATGTAGTCAACGGTGAAGCCCCACTCCTTTGACTTGTCCTGTGCACCCTTGTTTGCGGACTCGAAAAATGCGTTGCCGGTGACCTTAGGAATAAATGCTACGGTCTTACCTTTGACGTCTTTGCCACCCTCGGACTTCTTGGTCTCTTCCTTCTTCTCGCCACCGCTATTGCAGCCTGCCAGAGCGAGGCCAGCGCTAACTGCGGTGATACCAGCGGCACCAATAAAACCACGACGAGTAATCTCTTGCATAGGTAACCTCCCTTGTCTGTGCCTAAGGCACAATTTCCCCAAAGCTTATGCCTTGGCTTTACTGCTGCTAGAAAGCAGCGATTTCAAAAACGTACCAATATTTGTTCCGCTTGCTGCCGATCGAGCAACGATGACAACAACCAGCAGGACACCAACAGGAATATCCAAGTACTGTGGGCTTACCTTGAAGCACAGTGGCAAGCCGAAGCGCAAGAATGCAATAACAAACGAAGCAAGTGCGGTACCAACAATGGAGCCCTTACCACCAGTGGAAAGCGTGCCGCCCAAAACAACTGCGGTGATGATGTCCATGGTAAGGTCAGCGCCAAGGTCGGATTTAGCGGTACCCAGGTAAGCAGTTAGAACAACACCTGCAATAACTGCGGAAACTGCAGAGAGCATGTAGGTAGACATAATGACTGCTCGGCTGTTAATGCCAGAGAACTCAGCTGCACTCTGGTTAACGCCAACCAGGGTAATACGGCGACCATACTTGGTCTTGTGCAGCAGAATAAATGCAATGACCAGCATCAAGATGTAGATCAGCAGCTGGAATGGGATGACGCCAAAGAGCTGGAAGTTAGATACAAACTTGAAGTCCTCGGGGAAACCGCCAATTCCCTGGTAGCTCTCGGTCTTGGAGAGCGTGGAGATGAGCAGAGCCAGGCCGGAGTACAGGAAGCTGCCGCCTAGGGTAACAACCATTGCTTGCACTCGGCAGTACGCAATCAAGAAGCCCGAAAGCGCGCCACAAGCAACAACCAGGACAAAGGCAACGCCCACGGCGCCCCAGATAGGAAGACCAAAGTCCTGCCAGCCAACGCCAATGGTGATGGACGTCAGACCAACCAGAGACGCAACCTGAATGTCGATGCCGCCGGTAACCATAACAAGCGTTACAAAAAGCGAGATCATAAATACTGGCAGGTTATCGTTAATGCTGGTAAACAGCAGTGCTGGACGCAAGAACTTGCCGTTTGCAGCACCAAAAATCACAAACTCAAGCACAAGCAGACCGATGAGGATCATGTTCCAGCTTGTCTGACCCTTGGACAAGAATCCCTTAAGTGTCTTCATCATTAGCGAACACCGCCCTTCTTACCCAAAGGGCTCATAGCCGCCTCACCAAAGTCTGCAATCTGCTCTGCAAGAACCTCAGAAGTTGCCTTTGGAGAAACACGTGCGTTCAGACGAGCATGTCTGTTCTGAACAATAGAGCGGTGCTGAAGCAGGGCGTCCACAACAACAATGACAATCAGGATGACGCCGGTAATTGCGTTGTCGTAATTTGACGAGAAGCCCATGAAGACCAAAAGGTAGCTGATGGATGCCATGATGACGGAACCGACAGCTGCACCAAGGACGGAACCAACGCCGCCAAGCAGGCTAACGCCACCAAGAACGCAGGCTGCAATAGCCTTCATCTCGTAGCCGTTGCCGCTCATTGGGGTAACAAAACCAATACGGCTGCAGAAGATGATGCCGCCGATAGCTGCCATAACGCCGCAGATGACGTATGCCAGAATCTTGGTCTGAAGAGCTGGAATACCAACCAGGGTTGCACCGTTAGCGTTATCGCCAACTGCTGCAAACCAGCGACCACGACGGGTCTGGGTCAGTGCAAAGTGAATCAGAATAACCAGTGCAATAACTGCGCAGTAGTACACCGTAAAGTCGCCAATACCAGTTACTGCCGAGAAGTCCTTGAACTCCTTAGGAAGGTTCTCAACCCACTGACCATTGGTGTACACGTAAACAATACCGCGCAGAACACCGTTGGTACCCAGGGTAAAGATGAGCGATGGAGCCTTCATAACGGCAACGCCCCATGCGTTTACCAGACCAATTGCTACACCAATAAGAATACCTACCAGACAAGCAACGGGAAGTGGAGTTCCATCTCTCAGCATGCTACCAACTACTACAGCAACAAGACCCAAGTTAGAACCAACAGAAACGTCAATCTCACCAATGAACAGGGTGAAAGCCACGCCAACAGCGACCAATGTGTAGACAACGGACGTGTTAAAGCAGGCAGCAATTGTTGCTGGCGTCAAGAATGCAGGATTCATTGCACCAACAATAATAAAGAGAGCAATCAGGAATGCGAGGCTGCTCAGTCCCCTAGCCTTGAGAAGGCGCTTTACAAGATCCATACGTCACCTCCTACAATCCAAATGCAGCGGACATGAGGTTGTCCTGCGTAATTTCTTCTTTTTTGAACTCGTGATTAATGCGTCCCTGGTACATGGTGAACGCACGGTCAGCAAGCTCAATAATCTCTTCCATATCAGAAGAAATCAGAAGAATAGAAACACCTTGCTTACGAAGCTCCTGCAGAACAGCGTACACATCGCCACGAGCAGCAGCGTCAATACCACGAGTTGGCTCGTCCAAAATAACAACCTTTGGAGCAACCGAGAATGCGCGGCCAATAACAATCTTCTGCTGGTTACCACCAGAAAGGCCGCCTACCTCCTGATCAAGGCCAGTGACCTTGGTGCGGAAGTTATCAACATAGTTCTGAGAAACCCTGTCTTCTTCTTTACGGTTAAGCAGCAACTTACCAAGAGAAGAGTTAGCAAGCAGAGAGCTTGTGGTGTTCTCGGCAACGTCACGAATTCTAAACAGACCGTCGTTGAAGCGGTCTTCTGGAACATAGCTCAGACCTGCAGCAATAACGTCTTTGGTGGACTTACCAGTAATGTCTTTGCCGTCAACAAATACTTTGCCGCCCAACACCTTATCCATACCGTAAATGGTGGTAGCCATCTCTGATCTACCAGCACCAACGATACCTGCAAGACCAACAATCTCGCCTGGATAAATGTTAAGGTTTACGTCAGCAAAACCATAACCCGTGAACTCAGCAAGCTCAAAGATAGGTTCTGCGTCGTAATCAATGTTTGCGCTCTCGGCAATCTCTTTCTTAATCTCTGCTGCGTCTGGTGGAAGAAGTCCACGTACAAGATCTTCTCGCGTAAAGTCCTCTACCTTGCCGCGCATAGCCATAACGCCGTCGCGCAGAATACCGATGCTGGTAGAAATCTCAAAGACCTCTGCCAGGCGGTGTGTGATGTAGATAATGCCAATGTTCTTCTGCTTGAGCTCCTGGACCACCTTGAACAGGCTCTGTACCTCGTCAAAGGTAAGTGCAGAGGTTGGCTCGTCCAGAATAAGAATCTCGGAGTGACGCATAAGACCGCGAAGAATCTCAACCATACCCTGCTCAGCAATGGAAAGCGTC
>ERZ773067.228-NODE-228-length-37104-cov-7.080056_pt1 | contig 37104 bp, 35 predicted proteins | sample MGYA00580622_ERZ773067 | MGnify/ENA primary metagenome ERZ773067 (study PRJEB29015, sample SAMEA2737998) | human oral metagenome | biome: human oral; feature: human-associated habitat; material: dental | place: China | collected 2113 ...
GTTGCGAACAGTTAGTATCTTATCATTCGCTTTTTTACTTGTCAACACTTTTTTTGCTTTTTTTACGTTTTTTTTGAAAAAGTTTTTCCGAAAGTAAATTCCGCCCTGCCTGACTGCAGGGCGGAATTTGTTCAAAACAAATTGCTACCATTATATATTTCGGAAATCATGCCACGATATCCGCCGGAACCCATACCAATATATACGCCGTGAAGCACAAGTCGTCCGGTCAAATAAGACCTACCACCAAAAAACCTCCACAAACGACTATACCTGTAAAGAACAATGTTATAAGGCAATATCCCATGATATCCCTTGCGGAAAGTCCTGCGATTCCCAGTGCCGGCAATGCCCAGAACGGCTGGATCATATTGGTCCACGCATCGCCCCATGCTATCGCCATACCCGTCATCGACGGATCCACACCAAGATTCTGTCCCGCCGGCATCATGATCGGCCCCTGAACAGCCCACTGCCCGCCGCCGGAAGGCACAAAGAGATTCACAAGCCCCGCAGACAGGAATGTGAACAGCGGAAAAGTGGTCTTATTGGATATTTCCACAAACCCGTGGCTTATAAAGCCTGCGAGAGAAACTCCATTTTCCGGGTTGGGCGCAATCATCATCGCCATTATCCCCGCATAAAACGGAAATTGAAGAATGATCCCGGCAGACCCCTTTGTCGCCTCGGTAACGGCTCTTACATAAGCAATCGGCGTCTTGTGACAAATTATTCCCAAGATAAGGAATATGAAGTTCACTATATTAAGTGTCACGTTGAATCCATTTTTACTGAAGTAGACCCACAAAAAGATTATGCCGCTTATGGCTATCAAAGCCGAGCATACGATGCTATTTTCCAGCTTTTCTGCCGGAGATTCAGGTTTTTTGTACTCGAAAACTTCTTCTTTTAGCAACGCCGGATCTACCGTTATCGCCTCGCTCGCATCCGGATGCATCCTTGCATTTATAAACGGAAGGCACACAAGTATGATTCCGATCATGATCAGGTTGTACGGTGAAAATATCGTCAGCGATGTAGGAATTGCGTCAGATACGGCTCCTCCTGTAGCTTTCAGCAGTACCGCCTTTCCCGGGGTTGCCAACGCCAATGGTATAGACCCTGAAAATCCGGCATGCCAAATAACAAATCCCGAATAAGCTGAAGCTATTAAAAGTCTGTAGTCGATACCTTTGACTTGCCTTGCTATCTCTTTCGCCAAAATGGCGCCTACCACAAGACCGAATCCCCAGTTTATCCAGCATGCTATAAGCGAAAAAAACGTTACAACTATAATGCCCTGTTTAGGACCTTTGGCAAGACCCGCAATGGATGAAACGATCCCTCTCACGACCTTTGCCTGCGCCAATGCGCTTCCGAGAACCAGCACCAGAGCCATCTGCATCGAAAACTCGAGCAATCCCCAGATGCCCATTCCCCATGAGCCGATCAGTGCAATAGGTCCCATCCCCGTGGCCGGCATAGCTGCCACAAATACTATAACTGTCAAAATGATGCAGAAGATAAACGGATCCGGCAAGAATCTGTTCACCATGTGCACACAGCCATTGGATATTTTTTTAAACATATCGTCCCTCCTTACATAGATAATATTAAAATAGGATCGCAACAATTTCTTTATGCCTTAATATTATTCCTCTGTTAATTACTTGTCAACACGTCTCTACATGAAATTTTCATCTTGAGTACACAACTTCATCACCGAGACCGACATTTTCAATTTAATGCATAAAGCGATGGATGACTTCACATGTATGAACCTTTTCCACTGCAAGCCAAAATATAGCAGCTATCACCGGTCGTCGCACCCGCTTTTATCGACGGCTTTTATCGCAAGTTTTCCCTTAAAGCAAACAAAACAGGACCTATCGGCGGGATACCAATGTACCCTCTGGCGAATAAGTCCTGTCCGTATATTGAAATGAAAAGTTTTTCAAGGTTTTTAGATGTGTTTCCGACATCATGCCGAAAACGCATCAATAACTCAAACGCGAATCTTCGTAATGCTTTTTCATCGAATTCTTACGCTGTGAACAAAGTGCCGGTCTTACCTTCCAGGGCGTCGACCGCCTTGTTCAGCGAAGTTATTATCGCCTTTTTGTTTGAACCTGCTTTCACGAATTTCATTGCGGCCTGCACTTTCGGAAGCATGCTTCCCGGAGCAAACTGACCTTCTTGGATATATTTCTCCGCATCCGCTATGGAAAGCTTGTCGAGATTCTTCTGATCAGGCTTGTTGAAGTTTATTGCAACTTTCTCCACCTCGGTCAGTATCATTAGAATGTCGGCGTTGACTTTCTCCGCAAGCAGTTCCGCCCCGAAATCCTTGTCTATGACAGCAGCCACGCCCTCCAGCGATCCATCTTCATTTTCGACCACAGGAATTCCGCCGCCGCCGACCGAAACCGTAATTGTCGTAGGCCACAGTGTGCGGATGGCATCGATTTCCACAATATCTTTGGGTATAGGGGATGCAACCACTCTTCTCCATCCTCTGCCCGCATCTTCTTTGATCGAGTATCCCCTTTCAGCCTCCAATTTCTTCGCTTCTTCCTCAGAGTAGAAAGGTCCTATCGGCTTTGTAGGATTTTTGAACCCGGGGTCGTCTCTGTCCACCACCACCTGGGTCTCGATTGTCGCCACAGGTACGCTGTGTTTTCTCTGCGCCAAAGCAAACCTGAGGGCTTGCTGAATGTGATAACCGATGTAGCCCTGTGACATCGCTCCGCAAACATCGAAAGGCATTGCGGGAGTTACGTCTCGGGCGGTCTCCGAGGCAAGCAGAATCCTTCCTACCTGCGGACCGTTTCCGTGAACCACTCCGACTTCGTATCCTTTGCTGCTTATGTCGGCAATATGCTCGCAGGTTTTTTTGACCACCTCAAGCTGCGCTTGCGCCGTAGCCTTGCCGTTTCCGGATTGTAGGGCATTTCCGCCCAGTGCAATTACAATTTTTTCCGCCATTTATATATCTCCTAATTTTTATTCTCAATGCACGGTAGCCGTGCTTTTGCGCCTTACAGATCGTCCCTGTTTACCGGGCAAGACATGCAGCGCGGACCTCCCCTTCCTCTCGAAAGTTCAAAGCTCGGTATCGTCAAAACCTTGATGCCCTTCTTGTCAAGCAGATCGTTGGTAACATAGTTCCGCTCATATGTGACAACGGTTCCCGGCGCTATCGCCAAAGTATTGGATCCGTCGTTCCACTGCTCTCTCTGTGCCGCCATGCTGTCTGTTCCACCGCAGCGTATCAGATCGACCGAAGGTACTTTCAATACCCTGGCAAGTAGCTGATCAAGCTCATCGGTGACCGACCTGTAGCAAAGTTTTCCGTCTTTTCCGAGGCTTACCTCGAACAGCTGCAAAGGCCCCTCGATTTCAGGATGTATGGTGAATTTATCATAATCAACCATCGTGAAAACCGTATCAAGATGCATGAACGCTCTCTTCTTTGGAATATTGAAAACTATCACCCTTTTGAAAGTTGATCTATTCAGGAGCCTCGTCGCAAAGAATTCAATACCTATAGCCGTGGTTCTCTGCGAAAGTCCGATCGCGACGGTTTCCTTATTAAGCACAAGTACGTCGCCGCCCTCCATCGAATACGGGTCGTCGTAGTCGTACCAGAGGTTTGTTCCATCGGGGGCAAAATCCTTATTGTAGTTATACATATATCTTAAAAGGATCGCTTCTCGTCTTCTGGCAACCGTGCTCATATGGTGAACATTGAGTCCGTCTCCCACACAAGCCCCCGGATCTCTTGTGAAATAGAGGTTCGGCATAGGATCCATATAAAACGGATAATCGCTCATGATCATGTCAGAAAGAGTCTTTGCCTCAAAACTTCCGAGTTCTTCTTTCTTTACTCCCGCAATTATCTTGGCTACCATCTCTTTTTCCGGCATGGCATACAGATATTCAAAAACCGCTTCGCGAACACCCGTAGAGTGTAACTTGCTTGCATCAAGGATGTCATTCAGAAAAGCCTTTTTCAGCTCGGGCGTTGAAATCGCCTTGGCAGTTTCGTCAACGTAATACACAACTTCCACGCCATTGTCTTTGAGAAGTTTGGCAAAAGCGTCATGTTCTTTTTCTGCCTGCTTCAGAAATGGTATATCGTCAAACAGCAACCTTGCAAAGTTGTCGGGCACAAGCCCCTCAACTTCCGGTCCTATTCTATGAAGAAGTACTTTATTCAGTTTACCTATCTCAGAAAAATTATTAATACCGGGATACATTTAAATCTCCTTTTCTATTGTGTCCTCACACGGACAACAAACTGTTTCATGCGGAAGGACGGTATCCCTCCGCTTATATTTCATTCTTTTTTCGTCACTTATGCTATCGTTGCAACTATAACGGCTTTGATAGTGTGCATCCTGTTTTCGGCTTCGTCGAATACCACCGAATGCCTGCTCAGGAATACTTCGTCCGTCACTTCGCGAATATCGTATCCGATTTCTTTCTGTTCAGATGACATCGTCGTATCGAAATCGTGGAAGCTCGGCAGGCAATGCATGAAGATAACATCGGGGTTTTCCGTCTTGTCGAGAAATTCTTTTGTTACCTTGAAAGGTGTAAGCAGTTTTACCCTTTCAGGGATCTGATCCTCTTCCCCCATCGAAGCCCAGATATCGGTATATATCACATCGGCGTTCTTCAGGCAGCTCTCGTCACTGCTCACGCTGATGGACGCACCCGTCTCATTTGCAACTTTTTCGGCTCTTGCCAACACATCCTTGTCGACTTCCGCCGCAAGTTCTTTAGGTCCGTAGGCGACAAATTCCATGCCCATCTTCGCACATCCGTACATCCAGGCGTATGCCATGTTGTTTCTGACATCTCCAACGAATACTACCTTGACCTTATTGAGCGGTTTTGCCACATGTTCCTCAATTGTAAGAAGATCCGCCAAAATCTGCGTCGGATGATCCACGTCGGTAAGGCCGTTCCACACCGGCACGCCCGCATTTTCCGCAAGTTCCTCCACCACGCTCTGCTTAAATCCTCTGTATTCTATTCCGTCATAGAATCTTCCCAGGACTTTTGCCGTATCCGCTATTGTTTCTTTCTTGCCCATCTGCGATGACTTGCTGTCGAGAAACGTCACTCCCGCTCCCTCGTCCATAGCCGCAACCTCAAAAGCACATCTTGTCCTTGTCGATGTCTTTTCAAACAAAAGAACTATATTCTTGCCCTTGAGCACGTGATTTACTATGCCGGCTCTCTTCTTTGCTTTCAGGTCATGCGCAAGATCGAGCATATACCGAATCTCGGTAGGTGTAAAATCCATAAGCGTCAGGAAATGTCTGCCTTTCAAATTCACTGCCATTTTTTAAATCTCCTTTTTAAATATAAAATCTTATTCACTGATTATTTTTCCGCAATATGCATGCGGCTCAAAAGATTCGTCCGAATTCATCTCGAACTCCTCCCGTCGTCATGATACTATGTCAAATATACAGAAAAAAGTACCGGTCGTTCCATAATTTAAGGTACCGGTACTCTCCATGCATTCTCCCGAATCCGTACTTTTCCAAGCTCTGTTCGCAAAACCATTTTCTTCTGCTCACACGCTCCCGCAAAATCCGCTTTCCTTCAGCGGTTTGGTGTTTTTCTATTCTTTTCCTTGTACAGTTTTCTTATGACCCTCACCAGCCTGTCCGCCCCTTCGGCAAGCCAAGTTTCAGACTCATATGAAAAATTCAATCGTATCTTTTCCTTGCCGCCGTTTTTAAGCGGGTAGAACAACTCCCCGGGGACTATGCTCACGCCTTCCTTTGAGGCCTCCTTTGCAACTTCCATGCCGCTCATACCGTAGGGCAGATCCACCCAAACATATACACCACCCGCCGGCACTTTGAACCTGACATCTATGTCGGAAAGCCGCTCCAGCCTTGAGCATAGCAGATCCCTATTCTTCTTGTTGTGCTTCCTTATTTCTTCGACTCGTTTATAATATCTTCCGTCCTGCAGGTTGTATGCTATGAGAAGTTGATTCAGCCAGCTTACCGATATCACACGAATCGACACAAGATAACTGAGGCTGTGTATCAACTTTTTGTTCGCAACCACTGCGGCTATCGATATACCGGGCAAAAACGTCAGCGAAAACGAGTATATATATATTACGCTGCCGGTTCTGTCCATGGATTTGATCGAAGGAACGGCTCCCCCGTTGTAATGAAGTTCAGAACCCGCATCGTCCTCCACTATCGGTACAAAATACTTCTCCGATATCTCAAGCAGTTTCTTTCGCCTCTGCGGGCTAAGAACACTGCCGGTGGGATCGTGGTAGCTTGAGTTCACATAAATGAATTTCGGTTTTTTTATCCGGATCAGATTTTCCAGATTGTCCACTATCATCCCCTCATCGTCCATGGGCACAGGGAATACTTCCCCTCCCGATAAAGTTATTACCCTGTACACATCCGGAGAGCAGGGCTCCTCGACAAAAACGCAGTCCCCCGGCCAAAGCAACGCCATTATAACAAAGTCAAGCGCCTGGTTGGTCTCGGTAAGCACCTGAATTTCCCCGACGCCCGCATCTATACCTTTCAACCGGAAGTAGTCCCGCAAATTCTTTCTGAGAAAAATATCCCCCTGATACGGTGCCATATATGCCGGCATCAAGGCGCTGGAATCGATTATCTGCGCTATATCCTCCCCAAGATCTTCCTTTGGATAGACAAAAGGAGCGATGCCGGTCGACAGCGAAATTCCCGTTCCCTGCGAAAACTCCTGATATATATTGTCGTACACCTCCTCCATGTCCTGATATTCATCCTTGATCAGTTGGCTCCAGTTGAATTCCGCCCGTGCTTTTCTTTTTTCCGCCTCCCCGACCTCGGCATCCCCTGATCCGGCGCCGCACGACACTTCATACCCCTTGCCTCTCACGGATTTTACAAGACCCATGTCCTTGAGGTTTCCGTAAGCACGTATGACCGTATTTCTGTGTACATCAAGTCTTGCCGCCAATTTTCGTTCCGACGGCAAAGCGGCTCCGTCCACCAGCTCGCCTTTCAGGATCATCCTCCTGATTTGTTCGACGATCTGCCTGTAATACGGTATCTTCCTTTTCTTGTTAAGTGTAACGATCATAATCCACCGCCCGTTTTCCAACAACAGAGTCACAAAAGGTCATTCTGTTCTTTTTGTGCACCTCATAAGCCATTTGCGTACCTGATAAGCCATTTGTGCGCTTGATAATTTGTTGCGAAATCCCGGTTCGCTTTTGACGGGGCGCAAACCGCAAAATTGCGCTTAAGGTTTTTCCGAATCTGCGTGCAGTCTCTTCTCAAACTTCTGCAGGACATATTCCACAATTCCGTCCAGCATCACGAAAAACTTGTCGAGCCGCCTGCGATACGAGTCATCCATTCCGTCCCCTATCCATTCGGCCATCACACCCATGAGGGCGGCCGTCAGCATGAAGATCAAAAACTCCACATCATCGTCATCCACACGGTATCCTCGGGAAATTTCTTTTACTATACCGGTAACGGCAGGTTTTACAAATACCGCCATATATTTTTCCAATTCTTTTCTGTTCAGAGAATCGTAAACGTTTATGATAAAGCGCCTGTCTTTCAAAAAACTGTCCATAAGGCGAGTTATGACATCCCGCCAATTGTCGGTCGTAAATCCTTCTTCCGTGTTCCGCTTGACTTCTTCTGCCAATATCCAATCTACAAGTTCGTAAACATCATGAAAATGATAGTAAAATGTCTGTCTGTTCACTCCGCAACCTGCGGTTATATCACTCACCGTGATCTTGTTCAATGTTTTCTTGTTCAATAATTTTTTCAACGACTCCGCAAGAGCCTTCCGCGTCAAGTAAGTCAAATCAGACCCCGCTTTCTACTCTTTAAAGCTGTCACGAATCCTGCGTATCTCCCTTGTGAGTTTATTTATATCGTTAATCCTGCGGTAAACCACATATGCGTTTTCTTCACGGTAAAGCAAAATGCCGTTGAGCGTCTTGGAAAGATCGTCGCAGAGTTCTTCCGTCAGATGCAAAAATTCATCCTTGCTCAATTCTGTGAGTCCTGCTCTTATCATGTCAATTTCGTAATGATATTCCATTCCGAACAGTTCATGCACTTTTGCGGACAGTTCCTGCTTGTATTCATTGAGGAAAAGGTTGAATGCCCCGTCGCAATCCAAAGATCTTTTCTTTATGTCCGACAAAGTTTTTTCTATCTCCTCAAACCTGATATCAAGCTCGCTGTATTCCATGTTCATGGCTTTCCAGTAAAAATTCAGCTGCCCTATCGCATCGTCGATCAGATCCACAACCTTCATCGCCGTGGATTCTTCCATTATCTTTTTCTGATTGATTTTGAGATCTTTTTTTATCGCACTTTTGAGTTCTTCAATCCCTTCCCCCGTCTTTGCGCTGACCGGGAACATCTCGGCTTTCTCTCCCGTAATCTGCGCCAGGACTGTCTTGCAATAATCCAAATAAACATCCAGTTCACGACGGCTCACCGAATCGATCTTGTTCACGGCAAAATAAAATTTCGCGGCAAAGTTCCGCGTGCTCTTCAAAAAATCTATTTCTATCTGATTTATCGGGCTGTCGACCGAAAGCAGGAAGATGACCGCATCGCTTTCTTTCATGTTGTCGTATGCGATTTCCGTATTATTCTTGTGAAACGAGCCGACCCCCGGCGTATCAACGAAAGTGAAACCATCCTTCAAAAAATCCGAAGGGGTATGTACTATCACTTCCTTGATTCCAAGGCTGTTGTTTTTATTCTCTTGCTCGCTTATATAGCGGTGCAGTTCCTCCCGCGGAACCTCCTCAACTTTCCCGTTCTCGTAGAAAACCTCGGCTTTCTTTTCACCTGCAACCACCTTTGTCACAGCACCGGTTATCGGTACTATCCCCACCGGCAGCACGCTGTCTTGCAGAATCGCGTTTGACAGTGCGCTTTTCCCTCTCTTAAACTGACCTATAACCGCAACAGTAACATCTTCCCGTTCAAGTTTCTTTCTCAGTACCTCGGCTCTTTTCGCCTCTCCGGAAACAGCCTCTTCTTTTGCAAGAAGCCTGCAGAGTCTTGCCGTTCGCTCATACACGCTCATACTTTTCAACGTTTTTTCCAACATAAAATTTCCCGTACCTCCGTTTCATAATTGTAAAGCATATTACGATCCCAGGCAACCATAACCTTACAGAAACGCCCTCGGACTGCGCCGTCAACGCCGTAAATCGGATACCTTCACAAGTTCAGCCGTAAAATCCACCGGCTCCATATGAAAAAGAGTGCCCCACAGGTGAACTTTCTTCACTTTCCGGAGCACTCTCACGATGAATTTAATATTAGCCTATAAATCAACAGTTTGTTTTAGATTTTTTGTTAATTCGTTAAAATATAAAGTGCGCTATCGGTGTAACTATAAGCAGACTTATGATCGTTCTCTCTATGAAGATGATGAACAATTCCACAATGTTAACCGGAAGCTTCGAGCCCAGTATCAACCCTCCGACTTCGGACAGGTAGATCAGCTGCGTTACGGATATGACCGCTATGATAAACTTGGTCATGGCGCTTGTAACTCCGGCAGCTGCGATAACCGACGGGGTGAACATATCCGTAAATCCGACTATCATCGTCTTTGACGCCGCAGCCGCTTCAGGTATCTGCAGCAGGTTGAGAAGCGGCATAAAAGGCTTGCCCAAAATTTCAAATATCTGCGTGTTGTTGGAAAGCGCAAGTGCAATCGTTCCGATGCACATAACAACCGGCATCACGCCGAACCACATGCCCACGGCATTTTTAAGTCCGTTGCCCAGAAATTCTCCGACACCCTTGTGTTCCTTGACTCTTTCAACGGCCAGTGAAATACCGTAATCTACAGATGAGGAGTACCCCTCCGGTATTGTTTCCGGCATAGCCCTGCCCTCAACAAGGTATGTGTCTTTTTTCATCGAAAGAGGCGGTATTCTTGGGCAAATTACGGCGCAAACGATTCCTATAAGACATATCGCAAGGTAGTAAATTCCAAAGTACTGCATGAGATCCACCTGCGCAAGAACCACGATACTGAACGTTATCGACACCGCCGAGAACGTCGTGGCTATGATCGAGGCTTCTCTTGCGGAATAGTATCCGCCTTCATACTGGTTGCACGTAAGCATTACTCCCAAAGTACCGTCACCGATCCACGATGTGAAACAATCGACAGCCGCACGCCCCGGAATCTTGAACACAGGTCTCATGACCTTTGTCAGAAGTGCTCCGACAAACTCCAAAAGACCGAAATCCAGCAAAAGCGGTAGCAATAGACCCGCTATGGCAAATATGATGACAAGCACTGTCAGCAAAGCGTCAAGCACAAAGCCTCCCGCACCTCCGTCTGCATTGCCCTCGGTCAGCATGTGAATTACACCTTTGTCGTTTTCTCCCACCTTAAGGTATGTAAGCCATATGAACACACATCCCACAGCTCTTATTACCGCCCATATCGGCGTGGTGGTAAAAGCTTCATTCAAAATTCTGTTCTCTGTAATAAACTTCGGTTTGGCCAACCCGATTATAGACATAACTGCGGATATCGTAACGATAATGACGCATAATACAGGTAAAAATGATCCGAGCGCCACCCCAATCTTGTCAGCCAAAATCTTGACGAAAATTGTCCATTTCCCATCGTATTTGACAGGGATCATGAAAAGTATTATTCCTATGACCGATGGAACCAGAAATTCCGCCATGGATTTTCCATTTCTTTTTTCCATAAAAGGCTTCTCCTTTCTAAATTCACCGACATCAGTTTAACATAATATGCATATAAGTCAAACATACTCATTTTTGAGGCGATGTAAAACCCTGATTGACTATTAATTTTTGATTGTGTATAATAATTTAAATAATAGAGGCGATAATAGCATCGGGTTAACTTAAACTCTGAATCACGCCTGTAAGTTGATGAGATATCGGAAAAGGCAAAATAATGGAAAATGAAAAAGAAAAAAATAAGATCAAGGTGTATATGACGATATCGATAGTGACATTTTTGGGTTCAGTCTTACTTTTTATTGCTGAATTTATTTGCAAATCAATGGCGCTATTGTCCATGAGCAATATGAAATTCATGACGGATTTGCCTACCATATGGGAACCGCCATTGGTTATAGCAAGTGGGGCGTGCTTTGCGGTTTCGCTTCTTACATGCGCGAGGGCTCTATGGCTTTTATGGGGGAAAAAGAAAGAATCATATGATGATTTCTCGTCATATTACGATCAGGATTGACAGAAACGATTTGCTTACAATAACATCGAGAAATGAAAAAAATACTCTCGATGCGGGATGTAGCGTTTGTGAGGTGTCAAGAAAAAGGTATACAACGTCCGGAGGTGTTTATGATGTTGCTTTCTAAAAGAAAAATGATTTACGTTACTGTGCTCGCTGCAATGATGTTTTTGGGAACGTTCGCATCTGTGTTTGCAGATAGTTCTGATGAGGATATGGATACGACGGGCGGTAAAATCATTATGGTCGAAATACCCGATGGCAAAGGTGGGATGACTCGCTATACGGGAAAAGATGCCGAAAGGGTTTATGAGGAATTTGAAAAAGAAGATCAAATTCAGGAGGAGAAATTGAGGCGGGATGTACAACGCTACGCAGACAGGCATTCGCAAGATCCCCAAATACAAAAGAAGACTCAATTTATATTCGATAACTTTGATCAGTTTTTCCACGGAGAGCTGCAGGTCAGTTGGTAAAACGGCGTTAAAACATAATCCCGATGACTATGCTCAAGTTCACTCGACTTCGGATCAGGATTGTATTTACGCTAAAGAAAAATCCCTGCAGTTGCGATGAACTTGATAGATATTGCCAAATGAGGATTGCTATTTATGGGAAAGAAAAACAGCAGAAACACAAAGGGTAAAATCATCTCCGCCGCATGGAAGCTTTTCTATGAGCAGGGATACGATGATACGACGGTGGACGAGATAGTGGAGAGTTCCCAAACATCGAAGGGTTCTTTTTATCATTACTTCGACGGCAAGGATTCTCTGCTGTCGTCGCTGTCATATCTGTTTGACGAGAAGTACGACACTCTGAAAGACCATCTGCCCGAGGGGAACTTTGTAGAAAAGCTGTGTCACATAAACAGGGAGCTCTTTCTCATGATAGAAAATTCCATATCCGTCGATCTTCTTTCGCGCCTTTTTTCTTCGCAGTTGATAACAAAAGGACAGCGCCACCTGCTGGATCAGGACAGGACTTACTACAAGCTGCTTCGCGATATCATACAAGCCGGACGTTCCAACAACGAGCTGGATGATTCCGTATCGGTAAACGAGGTCATCAAGGCTTACGCTCTGATGGAAAGGGGAATGATGTACGACTGGTGCCTGTGCAACGGGGATTACTCATTGGCACAGTACAGCAAGCTTGTTTTGCCAAAATTTCTCGCCAATTTCATGAAATAATTTTCGTTGCAATTTTTATCGTAAAAAACGTCCATATTCGAGTCTATCAATAAAATCCCATAAAATACGGCTTTCACGCCTGTTTACCTCTCCGTATTTCATATCTTAGTTTAGGATTTATTCTGTGTTTCAGTCTACTTTTTTTTATGATATAATTCCCCAAAATACAGTCGACGGCATATTCATTTTATTTTCAAACACAGATTGCCGATGACGAAATATGCGGAGGTTTTATCATGAACATTAACGATTTTCTAATGATGCTGTCCATAGCTATTTATCTGCTTGGAATGCTGGGAGTGGGAATATATTTTTCCAGGAAAAACAACGATGCCGGGGATTTCTATCTGGGCGGCAGAAGCCTGGGTCCCTTTGTCACCGCCATGAGTGCGGAAGCATCCGATATGAGCAGCTGGCTCCTAATGGGTCTTCCGGGGGTAGCATATCTCACGGGAGTCGCAAATGCGGCTTGGACGGCAATCGGTCTTGCGATAGGGACTTATATAAATTGGCTTCTCATAGCCAAGAGAATACGAATTTACTCGCATCAATTGCATGCTATTACTTTACCTGAGTTTTTTAGCAAGCGTTATAAAGACGACAAAAATATTTTAAACTTTATATCCGCCACTATAATAATAATATTTTTCATTCCGTATACCGCGTCGGGATTTGCGGCATGCGGCAAGCTTTTCGGCACATTGTTCAACACAGACTATTTCTGGGCCATGATCATAAGCGCCGCGGTCATCGTCGGTTACACCGCGCTCGGCGGATTCCTCGCTGCCAGCACCACGGATCTGATCCAGAGCATAATAATGTCGTTTGCTCTTGTGGTGATACTGGGCTACGGCACTTACCTCGCGGGCGGTATGGATAAAGTCATTGAAAACGCAAGCGCGCTTCCGGGATACTTCAGTCTTTCAAGTACGTATGATGCCGTAAACAAGAGTTCATCTCCGTATAATTTTCTAAGCATAATAAGTACGTTTGCATGGGGACTCGGCTACTTCGGGATGCCTCACATACTGCTGCGCTTTATGGCCATCGGCGACAAAGATAAACTCACTCTATCCCGCCGGGTCGCAACAATCTGGGTGATAATATCTCTCGCGGTTGCCTTGATGATAGGCATCGTCGGAAATGCGATGACCTCAAACGATGCGATTCCTTACCTCAAGGGCGCGACATCTGAGACCATAATCGTAAAAATCGCTCACATTTTGAGCACGAACGGCTCGGTCTTCGCACTGCTCGCAGGTCTGATCCTTGCCGGCATACTCGCGGCGACCATGTCAACCGCGGATTCGCAGCTTCTTGCAGCCTCATCGGGTGTTAGCCAAAATATAGTCAGGGATTTTCTCAAAATCAGAATAACGGAAAAGCAGGCGATGATACTATCCAGGCTCACGGTTATTGCAATATCCGTGGTAGGGGTCATACTTGCGGCCAATCCGAACAATTCCGTATTTGAAATCGTTTCATTTGCGTGGGGCGGCTTCGGTGCGACCTTCGGTCCTGTGGTCATCTGTGCGCTCTTCTGGAAAAACTCCAACAAGTATGGCGCCCTCGCCGGGTTGACGGTCGGCGCAATAATGATTTTCTTCTGGAAATATGCTATAAGACCGCTTGGCGGCCTTTGGGACACATATGAACTGCTCCCGGCATTCGTATGCGCGCTCCTCGCTATAATCATAGTGAGTAAAATCGCGGGAAGACCGGGAAGCGAAATCACGGATGAGTTCGATAAGTATCATTGCAAGCTGACCGATTAAATTTGCCCGCCGTTACAAACGTATTGAAGCAATACGCCGTTACAAGCGATTGAAGTACTACGCCGTTACAAAAACCGAGTTCACCGACAGTCCGGGTGGGCGAACCCGCTTCATCAACCGGCTCCGGTCGCATCACTGACGGTCTATTGCAAAAGATAAAGCGTCCGACAGCCGCTTCTTTATGCGGAGCGGTTGCCGAACGCCACCCGTTTACTTATCCATGCCGCAGGAAAATCCTTCTTCCGCAGCCGTTTCCTCCTCCTTGACGGTTCTATAAAATCTGTATCCGCCGGAAAAGTTGTATGCTTCAAAGCCGTTTTGTTTCAAAATCCTGCATGCCAGATAACTCCTGACTCCGCTCTGGCACATTACGTAAACCGGTCTGTCCGTCGGTATTTCCCGAATGCGCGCCCTCAGTTCATCAACGGGAATGTTCACGAAGCCTTTCACGCTGCCTGCGGTAAATTCCGCGGGCGTTCTCGTATCAAGCAACGTAACACTTCCGTCTGTCGGAAGTCTCTCTATATCATCGTAACGGAACTGCGAAACCTTACCGGTCACAACGTTCTCCACCATAAAGCCCGCCATATTTACGGGATCTTTCGCAGATGAATAGGGAGGTGCATAGGCCAGTTCTAGATCTTTAAGCCCGACAGCCGAAATGCCCCCGCGCATAGCCGTCGATATTACGTCTATACGCTTGTCCACGCCCTCTCTGCCGACTATCTGGGCGCCGAGAATCTTAAGTGTTTTCTTCTCAAACAGGAGTTTAATGGTCATGGCCTTCGCCCCGGGATAATAACCGGCATGCGAGTTTGGAGACAGAATCACATAATCGTAATCAATGCCCGAATTCTTCGCCGTTTTTTCATTTATTCCCGTAGTTGCAACCGTCATATCAAAAAGCTTGATGACAGATGTGCCGATCGAACCGTCATACCTGCTGTTTAAGCCGCATATATTGTCTGCCACTATTCTACCCTGCTTGTTTGCGGGACCTGCGAGAGGAACATGAGCCTCTTCACCCGTGACGCCGTTCCTGACACTTACGGCGTCTCCAAGCGCATAAATGTCCTCATCCGACGTACGCATGCCGGAATCCGTTACGATACTTCCCTTCACCCCCAGTTCAAGCCCTGCATCTCCGGCCAGTTTGGAGTCCGGGGTAACTCCTATTGCCAGTATTACCATTTCCGACACCGGAGATTCACGATTGGCTATGAGCGTTTTTATCAAATCTCCGTCATCTTCAAATCCCGTGACTTCCGCGCCGAGTTTTAATTTCACTCCATGTTTCCTGAACAGCGAGTGCACCTGCGCCGCCATGTCCTTGTCAAGGTGCGGAAAGAGCTGTTCGGACCTTTGAACTATCGTTACATCTATACCTGACTCAATAAGGTTTTCCGCCATCTCAAGACTTATAAATCCGCCACCTGCCAGCACTGCACTTTCAGGTTTTTTACTGTCCATAAATTCACGTATCCTGAAGGTGTCTTCCACCGTCCTCAGCGTAAAGACTTTCTCCGGGTTATTTTCCGAATCGATCCCCGAAATTTTCGGTCTTGTCGGCCTGGCTCCCGGTGACAAAATAAGCTTATCGTATTTTTCCTCATATTCCTTGCCGGTTTCCAGATTTTTGACCGTAACCGTTTTTTTCTCCGGATCCACGGACGTTACCTCGCTATGAACTCTCACATCTATCCCGAATCTGTCCATAAAACCCTCGGGACTTTGCAAAGTCAATTCTTTCTTATCCTCTATCACTCCGCCTATGTAATACGGCAACCCGCAGTTTGCATATGATACATATCCCGATTTTTCAAAGATCGTAATCTCCGCATTTTCATCAAGGCGGCGAAGTCGTGCCGCCGCAGTCGCTCCGCCTGCGACTCCCCCCACTATCAAAACTTTCATACTTTACCTCCAAGCACTATTTTGTACAATTTCATTTTCCTCTATTTGAAAGACACATTAATCCTGCGATAGCTTTGCTTCTCTAATGCAGAACAAACAAATGACATATCGCTGCGAACTCAAATATCCTATCGCTCAAGTTCCCCCTTATACGATGCAATCCCTCCTATATTAGTAACCGTTTCATATCCCATCTTTTTAAGCGCCGAAACCGCCCGGCCGCTCCTTGCACCGCTCAGGCAGTAAACAAACAGCGGCGAAGACTTAAGCGGCACTTTCTTCTCAATTTTCTTCAAATCGTGCAACGGAACATTGATACTTCCCGGAATATTGCCGTTCCTGTATTCTTCCGGCGATCTTACATCTATAAGTTTAGCTCCTTCGGTTTCTCTGTACCGCCGCACCTCATCGTTGATATCGGTTCTTTTTGTGAAAGCGAACAATCCCATATTTAACCTCCTTGTATTGTGAAACTGTTTTCCATGCTTTAATACCCGTTTCCAGCCAACAAAAACAAGACTTTAGGAGTTGTTACACTCTCATCGTAACAAACTCCCAAAGCCTCCTCTTTTCAACAGTCCTATATATTCCTTTTCTCTTCTCGTAAGCATGCCCCGAAACGGAAGTCTTTCGACCGGAATTTCGTATGTATCTTTCTTCCAAAGATTCGTATGTATCTTTCTTCCAAAGAAATGAAATTACGCTCTTTCCATGTCCGTCTTGTACGCGCCTCCCAGCATCGCTCCGAGGAACTCTTTCAAACGCGTGCTCTCCGGTTTATTAAATATTTCCTCGGGGCTTCCCTGCTCGACGATCTTCCCGCGGTCCATGAAAATCACACGATCCGCAACTTCTTTGGCAAATTCCATCTCATGCGTCACGATGACCATAGTGCGTTTCTCCGATGCGAGTCTTTTCATTACGCTCAGCACCTCACCGGTAATCTCGGGATCAAGTGCGGATGTAGGCTCATCAAAGAGCATTATCATGGGATCCATCGCAAGTGCTCTCGCTATTGCAACACGTTGCTTTTGCCCACCGGAAAGATTCCCGGGGTACTCGTTCCGCTTCTCCGCAAGCCCTACGAGCGAGAGCATGCTCTCGCCGTGTTTCACAGCTTCTTCCTTAGCTGTTTTTTTAACCTTTATCGGTGCATATATTATATTTTGAAGACATGTCATGTGTGGAAACAGGTTAAAATGCTGAAACACCATTCCTGTTTCGCAGGATATTTCACGCAGTTCTTTTTCGGACAGGTATACGGCGCCGTCTCCTCCCGTTTTCGCATCAGGTGAAACAAATGTCGTCCCATTAAGCGATATTTCCCCTCCGGAGATTCTCGTCAGACAGTTGATACAACGCAGCAGCGTGCTTTTACCCGATCCTGACGGTCCGATGATCGCAACCGTCTGGCCTTCATCTACCGACATATCCACTCCGGCAAGAGCTTCAACATCAGAATACTTCTTTACGATGTTTTTCATTTCCAGTATTTTCATATAAAACGCCTTTCCGCTGCCAACGGCAGTATTTTCATAAAACGCAAAATATCAGCCCTCTTTCTGCTCGTATCTGGCAAAACGTCTCTCCACTCGCCCCAGAAGGACTGTCACAACAAAAGTGAAGAGAAGATACATGCCTGCGGCCAAGACATACGGGATCAGCGTTCCGTCACGGTTTACCATGCCCTCGGATACCCTCATCATATCCGCAAGCGCTATCGATGAGGCGAGCGCCGTGTCCTTTATGAGAGTTATGACCTCATTCGACACCGGCGGTAAAACCACCCGGAACATCTGAGGTATCACGATATCAAACAAGGTCTGTCTTTTGCTGACACCAAGTGAATGCGCAGCTTCGTACTGTCCCCTGTCTATACTGTTGAGACCTCCCCTGTAAATTTCCGCAAAGTAGGCAGAGTAATTCAAAACAAATGTAAGCACTGCCGCCGGAAAGGCGTCAATCTGTATGTTCAGTTGAATCGGGAAAAAGAAATAGAAAAAAAACAGCTGCAGCATCAACGGTGTTCCTCTGAACACGAACACAAAGAGTTTGCATACCCACCGTAAAGGAGCAAACGAGCTGTTTTCCCCGAGCGCAATGGGAAGCCCCAATATCAACGAGAAAATAAGGGTGGCGGCAAAAAGCTCCACGCTTATCACCGCACCCTGCAAAAGTATAGGCATCGCCTCACGAATATAATCCATCATAATCTCTTTTTCCTTCTCTTATCTTTTAGATTATGTATTCACCTCAAGATGCGGGCAAGTCAAACGCAACATCTCAAACCCGCGCATTCAATATCTCTTCGGCAAAGCTACGCCTATATTCTAACAAAATCATTTTCGGTTTTCAATAAAACTATCTTTAAAAATCTTCGCAAAGCACTTTCCAAAATTGGTCACCCTCGACCGGAAAGTTATTTTTTATCTTCGAATACCACCAGATTCTTGCCGAACCATTTTTTGCTTATCTTAGCTGCTTTCCCATTATCTATGGTGGCTTTGAGCGCATCATTGAACGCTTCGGTCAGCTTCTTGTCATCTTTTCTGAATCCCACCGCATAGTAATCGGCTCCAAAGTTGAAATCCGATGCATACAGTTTTTCTTTCTTTTGACTGTTGTATATTGCGAATACCTCGTCGATGGCAAGCGCTTCGTTTCGTCCGGCCTTCATGTCCATAATCGCTCTGTCGTACGTATCGTATTCTTTGATATTATCTTTGAACCGGTCGTAATTTTTGTTCTTCTTGATAGCCTCAAGCGCCGCTGAACCTGCCTGTGTACCTATTTTGTAATCCTTCAGCTGCGAATCGCTCTTGATGTTCACCGACTTTTTCAGCGACATGACGAGTATACGATTTTTCAAATAACGCTTCGAAAGCGACATGCTCTTTTCGCGTTCAGGCGTTGCCGACATGCCGTTCCATATGCAGTCGATTTTCTTGGATTTCAGTTCAGCTTCCTTGGCCTCCCAGTCAATAGGCTGAAACTTGACCTTTACACCCAATTCCTTTGCGACTGCACCCGCAAGATCGATATCGAACCCAACCAGCTTGTCTTTCTTATCCCTGAATCCCATCGGCGCAAAAGTGTCGTCAAGGCCTATTATTAAAGTGCCCTTGTCCTTTATGTAGTTCAAGTCACTCTTTTCCTCTTTCTCCTTTTTTCCACATCCCGCAAGTCCCATCATCATTACAGCAAGCAGACCGACGGTCGCCATCATCAATACTTTCCTACTCCTCTTCATAATTCCCTCCATTGTCAAACTCCCGGATGTAAATCACGCTGCGATTGTTTCGGATTTTCGCTCCGCGATTCACTTCGATATAGTAATAACTTGTTAAAAACGATGTTACCATCAAGACACACTGTTTGTCAAGCGGAATATTTTTATATGAATGTAAGTTGTCTCTGTTGCCAAGATATATGTTATACTTTGGGAAACAACCTCTTTGGTTGGCTAAAACTTTGCGTACTTGGTTGTTTTTTATCACTGTGCAAGATGATATTTTCTAAATATTAAGCACGCCGAAAGGTGCAGCATACTATGACGGAGAACAGTATAGAAAGGAAGTATTATGAAGATCAATGATTTTAAGCTGGAATGCTATTTCGAGAAATATGAATTCACTGCTCCGTACCTGCTTACGCAGTCGGATTGCGAATCCATGACAACAAAGGAGTTGCTGGCGTATGAGCCGGGTTCTGAGGAGGGCTTCATGGATCAATGGCTCGGTTACACTGAAACATGGGGCGACCCGCAGCTTCGAGCTGAAGTGGCGAGGCTGTATAAGACGATGGGTCCCGAGAACATCCTGATTTTTCACGGTGCGCAGGAAGCGATATTTGATTATATGAACGTAATTCTCGATGAGGGTGACCATATGATAGCGCAGTTCCCAAATTACCAGTCCGCTTATGAAGTAGCCAACACCATAGCAGACTGCGGTTATAGCAAATGGAAGATCAGAGATGACGGTGAAAAATGGGTTCTTGATTTTGATGAGCTCGAATCGCTTGTCAAACCTAACACAAAGCTGATTGCGATCAACACCCCCAACAATCCTACAGGTTACACACTCACCAATTCTCAAATCAAGCGCCTTTGTGATATTTGTAAAAAGCATGACCTTTATCTTTTTTCGGATGAAGTGTACAAAGGTCTGGAGCTTGACGGCGAGAAAAGAGATTGGGTAGCCGATCACTACGACAAAGCCGTTTCCCTTGGTGTGCTGTCAAAGTCATACGGTTTGTCGGGACTGCGCGTGGGATGGCTTGCGGCAAAAGACACGAAGTTGTTGGCAAAGCTCAACAGATTTAAGAATTACCTCAGCATCTGTGACGCCGCCCCTTCGGAATATCTTGCCAAAATTGCGGTACGCCACACCGATGAGCTGAACGCCCGATCGACCGGGATTATACGTGCCAACAAAAAAATAGCCGATGCCTTTTTTAAGAAGTACGATTATCTTTTCGAGGTAAAGTCACTGAGTTGCGGTCCGGTCACCTTTCACAAGTTGTTGATCGACATGCCGGTGAAAGAGTTCTGCCAAATGGCTGTGGATAAAAAGGGAATACTTCTTATGCCGTCTGCGATATATGATTTCGAAGGTCAGTATTTCAGATTCGGCTACGGCAGGAAAAACATGCCGGAAGCTTTGGCAAAATTCGAGGAGTTTCTGATAGAGGAGGGTTTTACAAAGCAGAAGCGCTGATCTTTCACATTCACGCACCGGAAAACGTAAACCAGGCGGTAAGGAGGATGATATGAAAACGTTACTTTTGAATCGCATCGATGTCGCAAGATCTCTTGACATCGATGAGGTTATTGCGGGTGTACGGCGAGGCTATATAGACTATCGTAAAAATAATGTCGACCAACCGCAGATAGTGTCGATCGCCATGCCAAAGAGAAGAGCCGAATGCGACCTGAAGTGCTGTTACAATTCCGGCAACGATACTTTGAGTATCAAGGTTGCGGCGCTCTATTCCGATAACGGTACGATCAACAATCTTCCGCACATGATGGGCACGGTGCTTCTTTTTGACACGACCGACGGAAATATACTTTCCATTATGGAGGGAGGACTTATCACAGGAGTCCGCACCGGTGCCGCCGGAGCCATATCATGTGACCTTTTGGCAAGGAAGGATGCCCATATCGTCGCTGTATTGGGTGCCGGAGAACAGGCCCGTATGCAGGTCAGAGCCCTAAAACGGATACGTGACATCACTCAAATACGGGTGTACAGTGAATTTTCCGCCGAGCTTTCCGCATATAAATGCGAAATCGAGGATGAATTAGGAATTGGTGTCGCCATATGCAACAGTGTCAGCGATGCGATGAAGCATGCGGACATCGCGGTATCCACCACTCCGGCGACCAAGTACATAGTATCATCCGATCTTATACGACCGGGAATGCACATAGTGGCGGTAGGCGCAGATGATATAGGCAAAAACGAATGGGATCCGAAAGTTTTTTCCAAAGCCGATATGATCATCTGCGACAGCATTTCGCAGTGCATCGAGAGGGGTGAGACGAGAAACGCACTGGAAGCGGGAGTCATTCGACCCTGCGACATAACCGGCGAGATCGGAGAAATTTTGACGGGCGAAAAAAACGGACGCACTTCTCCTGAAGAAATCACGATATTCGATACGACCGGTATGGGTGTTCAGGATAACGTCACAGCGTTAAAAGTCTACCAAAAGGCTCTCCAAAACGGCTACGGCGCAGAGTTTAAGTTTATTTAAAGGAGGTGATTTTACCAGCTCCTTACTTCACGCCTTATAAGCAGCAGGTGGAATTAGCGCGCGGAATCCCCGTCGAACTACCCACCTTTGAGGATGAGGATTTCCAAATCAACACCGAGATGCTCGAGTCTTTGATCACCGAAAAAACAGTGGTGAATTCTTTTTCAAAGAATTTCATCATGACGGGCTGGCGTATCGGCAACATCATCGCTCCTGCGGAAATTATCCACGTAATACAGCAAATCAATGAGAATGTGGTATTTACGGCACCTGCCATTTCACAGCGAGCCGCACTTTATGCTCTCACACACAGAGCACAGCTGCTGCCGCAGATAGTCGAAGAATACCACAGACGCACCTTTTATGCGGCCGAACGCGTGAATCGGATACCCAATCTCAGTGTGCTGTATCCGCCCAAAGGCTCATTCTATCTGTTCGTCAATATAAAAGAAACCGGTTTGAGTAGCGAAGAGGCAAGTGAAAAGATTTTGACCCAAGCCCACGTGCTGACTCTTCCCGGCAATGCCTTCGGCGCTTGCGGTCAAGGATATCTCCGAATCGCATGCACTGTATGCGTGGAAAAGCTGGGGGAGGCTTTTGACCGAATAGCGACCATACACATATAAAAGTGCCCTGCCTTACGGCAGGGCGCTTCAACTTCTTTGAACTATGATACGACTTCCACGTTGATCATTTCAGTTCTTTTTTCTCTCTCCATATCTGCTTATCTCATTTTTTACAGTAATTACAATGCTTGTGACCGATAAAATTATGCTTATTGTAAGTAATATTTTTATTATCATTTTTGTTGTGAGCTTTGCGGGAGGGTGGGATGCCCCTATGGCGCATAAACCAAAAAAGGCCGCCTAGCTTCTCTCCTTTTTCATATAATTTTCTATAAACAGCTATACAGGTGTGCCGTTAACTCATGTATTTTGGTTCTATATTTTTTTACGCGCTCGTAGTCCTCTTCTTTTGGGTCTTTTATCCTCGATATGTCCGAATTATGTTGCATGTCGGATATCTTCACAATCAACGCAATACGATTGTTTTTAACTCTCTCTATGTACTTATCATACGCCTCACCGGCTCTCTTTGTTATGGCATCCACTGCATCCACTATGACTCGGGGAAACCCTGCATCTTCAAGATCCTGCAATGACACCTCCGTATCCTCAACCACATCATGCAACAAAGCAACTACTTTCTCATTCACAGTGTGGACATTTCCAGCGACTACACATGGATGCAAAAAGTAATCTCGTCCAGCTTTGTCAACTTGCCCTTTATGTGCATTTTTCGACAAGCAATAGGCTTTTCTAATCAACTCCGTTTCCGTTTTGATACGGAGTGCACTTTCTCTCCTATTTCTTTCTTCGATCTCGGGATGGGTTTTCAAAAATTTATCGCTTTCTTTCCAAAGACTCATATCCATTCAACTCACCTCCTATTGCGAAAGTCTGCGAAACAGCGTAATGTCGTATTTTTTCTCATTATTTTTATTAATATAATCATACAGGAGAGGTTCTTTTGTGTCAACTAAGCTGTCGTTTACACATCAAAAAAATGGAATCGCAGTAGATAAAATCGATTATATCTTTTAAAATGAGCCGAAGTCAATAGGCGATGCCGATTGACAATGCAAAGCGCCCTGCCTTACGGCAGGGCGCTTCAACCGTTCTGGTACACCATCAGGGGTTCGAACCCTGGACACCCTGATTAAGAGTCAGGTGCTCTACCAGCTGAGCTAATGGTGCACACGCAAGCATATCCGAATAAATATGCCTGACACGTCAGCTATATTATCATCGCGCAAATAAAAAGTCAATACTCATACAGCAAAAAACTTGATATCCTTGCATATTTTTTATTTTTTAGTTTGCAAAGTAAGTTCCGGTTTGATTTTCAGGTTTTCCATGTCATTTCCGCAGCGATTTCCTGGCTGATTTTGTCACCGATGCGGTAATTCCACGGTGTTTTACGCATTCCTCCGCCCACGCTACAGCAGTTCCAGCAGTTCTTCTAGAATTTCCTCTTTTTCCTGCGGGGTATCAACCATCTCGGCTTCCCTTCTGTACTCCACCATCATTGCACTGAAGATATCGGCGATATCCGGAGGTGTGTAGCTTATCGTATTGGCGCCTGCGGCAATCGTTTCTTTTATGGATTCGTTCGTCGGACCTCCCGTTGCGATTATGGGAATTTCAGGGTAATCTCTTCGGATGTGCCGAACCAGTTCAGGTGTTTTTGCCGCATTTGAAACATTGAGAATCGACACTCCCGATTTGAAGCGGGCATCTATGTCCGTACTCTCATTCACCACAGTTGCGATGATGGGAATATCCACAACGCTCTTTATCATTTTGATGTTCTCGTTCTTCATCGGAGAGTTCACCACCACCCCGTATGCACCGTCACCTTCCGCGTCCTTCGAGATGAGTGCGGTTCTGAGCCCCTGGGTGGTTCCACCGCCGACACCGCAAAAAACCGGGATCGATGCCGCATTGATTATGGCGCTGTTTATTATCTGTTGAGGCGTGAACGGATATACCGCAAGTACGGCATCGGCATTGCAATTACGTATTATGGCAAGATCCGTCGTGAAAATGCACGATTTGATCCTTCTTCCCAGAACCACCATGCCCTTTGCGGACCATATTGCTTCCGGAACCTGTATCGACTTTGCTCTCAGCGTTCCCGTTATCCTCGGGATATCTTTTTTCGTCATTTTTTCTTCCTTTTTTGATGTTGATCTTCAAACATTTGCTCATTGCTGCGCACGGGAGCTTTGCATCTGCTTGCTACATGCAAGTTGTCGGCTGTCGGTTATCGGTTTTCGAGCGTCCGGCTCCTATGTTATACAACTCCCACCTATCTTTTCTATAGGAAAGGTTATAAGAGTGATATAACTTCCACCTTCTTCTCTTGCACTGAATGTGCCGCGCATGTCCTCACATATTTTTTTACAGGTCTTGACACCTATTCCGGTGCCTTCGCGCTGCTTTGCATCCTTGCTGATCTTATTCTGAAAAAGAATCTCCGCCTTGCCATTGTCATATACGGCGCTTACCCGCACAGGTGCATCCTTGCTTGCATATTTTAATATATTCGAAAAAAGGTTGTCAAACAGCCTTCTTAAGGACGAAACGTTGACCTTGACCCAGACATCTTCGGGGATATCGTAGTCAAGTGTGATGTTTCTGTCGTAATCCAGAACTTCCGCCACATGCTCACCGAGAAGCTGACGGAACAAAATCCCCGCATCCACAGGTTCAAGCTGCTCATCCCGTTCGGGAGCTCCGAAAACGAGAAAATACCCAAACAGCTCGTCCGACAATTCTTTAAGCTGAAACGCCTTTTCCCTGCATGAATGTATGTAACCGAGCAGATCCTCCTGACGTCTGAACTTTCCTCCCTCGATTATATCTAAATATCCGATCAAAGAGGTGAGCGGCGTTCTCACATCATGGGACATGGCGGTTATCAAAGCGGCATTTGCATCCCACGCAGACTTCTCATTTTGCATGGTTTTAAGCAAAGAATTACGCATGTTGTCAACGCTCACTGCAAGAAGACCTATTTCATCCTCGCCGCCTCTTTTGATCTCACCCTGCAAATCACCACCACTTATTTTTCTCACCTCATTTGAAAAACGCTTGATGCGCCTTATCACCATCGTATTGTAAAACATGATCACAAACAGAAACGTGAAAACCGTCATGATACCGGTCACCACACTCATTATCTTATACCAGTATTGCTCCTCGTTGACATTGATATACGTGTAATACTTTCCGTCCGCAAACCTCACGTATCTGTTGTATATGTCCTCTTTAAAAGATTCCGAACCTATCCTGTTTTTTGTGCCTTTGTTGAACACTATTTCTTCTTTGTTCTCCTCTAGGGAAGCACTTTCGCTCAAGCTTCCTTTATCGTCGCCTGTTATCGTTAACCAGCCCCCGGAAAAAACATCGCGTTTGTTGTCCCAGACAAAAAGCTGCGTGTACTTTTCCTTTTTGAGCCACGACTTTAATCGCTTTTTATCCGTTCCCTTTACATTTGACTCCTTTACATATCTGTTGAATTTCTCGTATTTCAAGTCAAGCGCTTTTTTCTTGGCATAGTCCGAAAGATATACTTTATCGGCAACATAGCCATCCAAAGTATACATCGACCAGAACATCACAGCCGAAGCGACGGTCGCAAGCACCACGATCAACATAAGTTTCGTGTTCAAAGAGTAGAAGTATTTCCCGTACAGCGATTTCCAACGGCTTTTATTCAATTCTGTACCCCTTTCCCCAAACTGTCGTTATTATTCTCGGTTTGTTGGCATCATCCTCAAGTTTTTTCCTGAGGTTCAGAACGTGCACCATAATCGTATTGCTTGCGGATGGGAGATACTTCTCGCCCCATACGCCCTCGTAAAGATCACGGTTCAACACCACGTCCCCGCGGTGATCCATGAAATATTGCAGAATATCAAACTCTTTGTCCGTCAGATTGATCCTCACTTCATCCTTAAAAACGGTCCTCTTCCTGATATCAAGCACTATGTTGTCCACTATCTTTTTCGTCGCATTGTCCGGATCGCCGTCCTTATTGTGATTATATTCCTTGCTACGCCTTATGAGCGATCTTACTTTCATCACAAGTTCCATGCGAGAAAACGGTTTCACCAGAAAATCGTCCCCCCCACCAGTATACGCATCTATTTTGTCTTTATCCCGGGATTTTGCGGTCAGAAACAAAACGGGAACTGTGGATCTTTCACGAATTTTGCGGCAAACCTCAATCCCGTCAATTTCGGGCATCATTATATCCAGTATCACAAGGGCGAACCCGGCGTCTTCTTTCAGTGCCTTTTCCACTGCGACACGACCGTTCAACGCCTCCTCGACATCATAGTTCTCGCTTTGCAAAAGGATGGATAAAACTTCTCTGATATTCGGATCGTCATCGACAACCAAAATTTTATTGTTCTTCATTTTTAAACACATAACCCGTCTTTTGATAAAAAATCGGATTTCCCTTTCTCAAGTGATTTCAAGTCGCACCAAACAAGATTTTGCTCGTTTCCTATGCGCATATGCAAGTAGCCGCAGCTACCTGCGCCCACCTACGGCAGCAAGAAAGTTGAATCCCTCCAGACTTTCCAAATAGTAATCCGCAAAATGCTTCATCGCAGCGACGTCTTTTTGACTTGCCCGATCATAAACTCCGACAGTCCCAAATCCTTCGGCGTGCGCGGTTTTTATCGCATACAGTCCGTCTTCAAAAACCCATGTGTCTTCCACAGGGCTTTCCATAAGACCTGCGGCCAGATGAAAGATGTCAGGTTCACTTTTAGTTTTACCCACTTCCGGCGCAGTGAATATCCCTGTGAAATAATCCATAATTTCAAGACGTTCAAATGCCGTCTCTATCAAATGCCTGCGTGTAGAAGTCGCGACTGTAACCGGTATCTTCTCGGCTTTAAGTGTTTTGAGAAGCTTTTCGGCTCCCGGTTTGAATCCCGCATTGCATTCGTAAGCATGGGCGACCTGTTCATCTATGCCGGCCGCCACCTCATGTACCGTCATATCGAGGTCATATGCGTTTATCAGATATTCTGCTCCTGTTTCAACGGTTTCCGAAAACAGCTTTTCTCCAAGACCCTCTTCCGGCTGTATTCCCATTGATTCCAAGAACCTTGCACCTGAATTGCGCCACACGGGCATTGTGTCAAGCAGCGTCCCGTCAACGTCAAATATGACTCCCGCGATCTTTCTTCCTGTATGTTCTCTCATTCAAATCCCCTGTGTGTTCTCTTCAAATCTTCTTCAAATCCGCTGTTTCCCCGCTTCATATTGCCTGTAAGTTTGCCCTGTTTCAAGGTCGATCCAGCTGAACGTCGCATTTTCAAGTGTCATGAAACTGTGCACACTGTTTTCTTTCGGAATCGAAACTGATCCCGGATTCATGTACGTATAGTTGTCATATTCAACGCATGCCGGTACATGGGTGTGACCGTTCAGCAGTACGCTTCCTTTCGCCACAGGCGGCGGATTGTCGGGGTTGTACACGTGACCGTGTGTGGCAAAGAGCGATACACCCGACGCTTCTATAAGAGCATAGTCCGCAAGCACCGGGAAATCCAAAACCATTTGATCCACCTCAGCCTCACAATTTCCTCGAACCGCCAAAATCCTGTCCGCAAGCGGATTGAGCATTCCAATCACATTTTTTGGGTCATATTCTGCGGGCAGGTCGTTCCTCGGCCCGTGATAAAGCAGATCGCCAAGAAGCAACAATTTCTGCGCTTTCACTTTTTTAAACGCTTCCACGGTCAGGCGGCAGAAATATGCCGAACCGTGTATGTCCGAAGCAATCATCCATTTCATATCCAACTCCGTTCCACCGCCTTTCCTGCGGTCACATCTCCAATACAGTATATATTATGGCCATCCCTTTTCAAAGAGAAGTTTTAATCATAATAACATAAGAGCTTTCACTATAACGTCAAAAGAGATGCTTTCTTCGGAAAACACCTCTCTCAATTGACTTTCGCTTTGTTTTGGCGTATACAACCTAACGTTTCGAGAACTGCGAAGCTTTGCGAGCTTTTTTAAGTCCGTATTTCTTTCTTTCTTTCATTCTCGGATCTCTGGTCAGAAATCCCGCCAATTTCAACGCTTTCTTATATCCTTCCGTCTCGGTCGCAACAAGCGCTCTTGAAACGCCGTGTCTCAGCGCCCCCGCCTGACCGGTAAGTCCGCCGCCGCTCACAAGCGCTATTATATCGTACTTGCCTTCAGCGCCGACCACGGACAGCGGTCTGATTACTTCTCTTCTCAAAAGTTCCGCAGGGAAGTAATCGTTGAGTTCTTTCTTATTGATTATTACTTTGCCGGTACCGGGGAGCAATCTGACCCTTGCAATGGAAGATTTTCTTCTACCCGTACCACGATACTGTGTCATAGCCATGTTTTATTCCTCCATTCCTTAAAAATCCAATTTCTCCGGTTTCTGCGCAGTGTGCTTGTGCTCGGCTCCCGTGTAAACATGAAGCTTTTTGAACATCTGTCTACCAAGCTTACCGTTTGGAAGCATGCCTTTGACCGCATGACGCACGACCTCTTCCGGTTTCTTGGCGATCAATTCCTCAAAAGTGACTTCCTTTTTCCCTCCCGGAAATCCGGAATAGGAAACATACGTCTTTTCTTTTCTCTTTTTGCCCGTTACACTCACTTTTTCGGCATTGACCACGATCACATTGTCTCCGCAATCAACGTGTGGCGTAAAAGTAGGCTTGTTTTTTCCCCTGAGCACGGCGGCAATTTCAGAAGCCATCCTCCCAAGGGTCTTGCCCTCTGCGTCGACAACGTACCATTTACGCTGCACTTCCGCAGGCTTAGCAATGTAAGATTTCATACTTTTTCCTTTCTATCTACTGGGAATATCGCACGGCCAACCCGTCCGACATTCTGTTTCGATCCTGCCTACTGGGATCGGACGGGTTGGGAAATCCGATCCTGGTCGACATAACTAAAATAAATTCAGCCCACAGGGCTACCGGTAACCCTGCCCTGTGAATATTGCCCCGCTTTTGCGGTGCGACTTCGATTATACTATGCCCGTATTCTGAAATCAAGCATTTTATTTGCGGATACGATCCGTACGCCCTAATGTTTCACGATCCGTAGCGTAAACATATTTCTCCCCGATTTTGTTTGCGAAGGGTAGACGGCGCTAAACGAGTAGAGGCGCAACGTAATTTCTGAACTCGCGTTTCATCTTGTTGGGATCCAATTTTTTTCCGTTCAGAAAGTAATGATTCACTATTCCATAGTATGCGCCGGTTATGAGAACCACTCTTCGTTCTATTTCTTCCACGGATTTCTCCGCAAATGCGTTGTTTATGATTTCCTCAATTTTTGAAATGACTTTTCTTCTCTTGATGTCGAGCATGCTCCCCGCAATTAACTTCGTCGTAAGTACGGGGAATCTTGCGGTATCATCTATGATCTTTGAGAAGACATCCAAAACTAGCTCTATGCCTTCGCTCCTTGATGTTTCACAGAAAGCCATAAGATTCCGAACTTCTTCATCCATTATAGCCAACATAAGTTCGTTTATACTCGTAAAATAGTTAAAAATCGTCGTTCTGCACATCTCGGCTTTTTTCGCCACATCGTTGAATGTCACATGTCGCAGACCCTTTTCTTCAAACAAACTCTTTGCGGCGGCAATTATAACTTGCTTACTTTTCGCACGCTTGTTCTTTGCACGCTTTTCTCTTGTGGATTCCATCGATTCCTTCCCCTCTTTCATACTCGGTTTGCCAAATACCGAAAACTTCGATCAAACAATACAGTCGTTTCCGGTGCCGGCGAGTCTTTATTGAACACAAACCTACATCCAAACACACACTTTTTTCCCTTGTCACACATTCATATGAGCTTGATCTAAAATTTGGGCGATCCTACATGCTCAATGTTTTAATACACAAGCGATTCATACATTCTATTGTTTATTCTCCAAAATCACTTTCACGAATTTCTTTTTACCTTTCTGTATCAGAATCTCATTACCTTCAAAGGTATCTTCCGTTACTCTGAACTTTGTATCCGTGATTTTCTTTCCGCCAATTGAAATTCCCCCTTGTTCTACCGTTCTTCTCGCATCACCGTTGGATGATACCAAGCCGAGTTCTTTCAGAAGCGTAAGCAATCCCTTTCCTTCGCCCTCAAATTCCGATTTCGCAAAATCGACAGCCGGAATGTTCTCCGTGCCGCCTCCTCCGGCAAACGCCGCCCTTGCGCCATCTCGGGCTTTGAGCGCCTCCTCTTCTCCGTGAACGAGTTTTGTCACTTCAAATGCCAGTATCTCTTTTGCCCTGTTTATTTCCGCACCTTGCAGCGAAGCCAACTCCTCGACTTCCTCCATCGGGAGAAATGTCAGCATCTTGAGGCACTTCTCAACATCAAGGTCACCGACATTGCGCCAGTACTGATAAAATTCAAACGGCGGTGTTTTCTCCGCAGACAGCCACAGAGCGCCTTTTGCGGTCTTGCCCATCTTGTTTCCCTCGCTGTTTGTCAAAAGCGAGAACGTCATCCCGTACACTTCTTTACCGTACATCTTGCGGGTCAGTTCCACCCCTCCTATAATATTGGACCACTGATCGTTGCCGCCAAACTGCATCTTTACATCAAAATCCCTTGCCATGACGGTGAAATCGTATGACTGCATCAACATATAGTTGAATTCAAAGAATGACAATCCACCTTCTCTTGACATCCTCTGTTTGAAAGCCTCAGCCCTGAGCATCTGATTGACGTTGAAATGTGTTCCAACCGCACGCACAAACTCTATGTAATTGAGCGGACGCAACCAGTGCGCATTGTTTACGCTTATGGCTTTGCCGGGTTCCGGGGCTCTGTTCTGGCGGCCGGGTTCAAACACGCCTTTATTGCCCTCGTACTTCCAACCATCGTCAAATTCCAAAAAATCATCAAACAGCTTTTTGAAATGAGCGCAATTGTCGTCTATAGTTTCCACGTCCATAAGTTTTCTCATATCCGAGCGTCCCGACGGATCGCCAACCATGCCTGTTCCGCCTCCGAGAAGCACAACGGGGGTATGCCCGTACTTCTGCATGTACATCATTATTATGACCTGCATGAAATGCCCCACATGAAGACAATCTGCCGTCGGGTCAAATCCTATGTAAAACTTGATTTTTTCTTGGGCAAGCAATTTACGAATTTTGTCCTCGTCAGTCGTCTGCTCTATAAACCCACGTTCCTTCAAAACATCGAACACGTTGTCAAACCGGCTCACATTGTCCGGTATAAAATTTTTCATCTGTATCCTCTCCCCACATCCGCTGTTTTAGCGGCAGCCTCCCAAATGCTGGGATTCTCACCACCGACAGGATTCTTCCCAACCGCCGGGATTTCTCCCTATCGGATGTAACTTTTATTCTTTTACACTACCTTGAATTCATTGCGCCCGAGAATTATTTCGTGCCATAAAGTCTGTCGCCGGCATCACCAAGACCCGGAACGATATATGCATTTTCGTCCAGCCTTTCGTCCTTTGCGGCTATGAAAATATCTATGTCGGGATGCTCTTTCTGCAAGACCTCGATCCCCTCAGGCGCCGCAATCAGGCACATGAACGTAATGTCCTTTGCGCCGTAGCTTTTAAGGAGTTTTATCGCCTCCGCCGCACTTCCTCCCGTTGCAAGCATCGGATCAACAACAAATACCTGTCTTTTTTCTATATCCGTCGGAAGCTTGCAGTAGTATTCGACCGGTTTGTGGGTGTCCGGATCGCGGTACAGGCCTATATGACCAACCTTTGCATTGGGAACAAGTCCAAGCATGCCCTCCACAAAACCCAGTCCAGCACGCAGAATGGGTATTATCGCAAGATCTTCCCCTTTGAGCATCTTCACTTTTGCCGCGCATATGGGAGTCTCTATCTCAACTTCCTCAAGCGGCAAATTCCTCGTCGCCTCAAATCCCATCAAAAGTGCCACTTCTTTGGCAAGCTCCCTGAACTCTTTTACACTGGTCTCTTTGTTTCTCATCAACGAAACCTTGTGCTGAATCAATGGATGATCGAATACATATACCTTTCCCATTTTATTTCTCCCGTTCATAAATCATATTTCAACATCGAATATGCGAGCAATCATAGGGGATATGTGATAACCCCTATGATAACCCCATATTGAAATGTATTGATTTTCTTGACATCTTAATTTTCTCTACATCTTGTTTAGTTTTTCTACCCGCCTGCGATGCCTGCCCGCCTCAAATTCCGTGTCGAGCCAAACATCCGTTATCCGGATCGCCTCCTCATCTGTGGTGGTTCTCCCCCCTAGGGCGAGCACGTTGGCATCGTTATGCTTTCTTGCCAGTTCCGCCATCTTGACTGATGTGCACAAACTGCATCGTATGCCTTTCACTTTATTTGCGGCGATGGAAATACCTATCCCCGTACCGCAAACCACTATCCCTCTGCCCGCTTTTCCGCTTGCTACAGCTTCGGCGCAAGCTTTTCCGAATTCAGGATAGTCCACCGATTCTTCTGAGTCTGTGCCCAGATCGAACACTTCAAAACCTCTGCCTGCCAAATGCTTTTTTAATACCGTTTTAAGTTGGAATCCTCCGTGATCCGCCGCTATCGCAATGACCATTTTTGCTTTCCTTCCCGTTTTCTACGATCTACCGCCCATACACTTTTTACGGTTGACCGACTCATACTATTGTTACGGTTTATGCCCATACACTTTTTATTTTACAATCTAACGCTCGTGCATTCTTTACGACTTATGCCTCATACATTTCTTATATTGAAAGACGCCGACTTGAGCATGCGATTCATGACGGAAAATCCTATCCCCTTTTCGGGTAGCGCCGCCGCCAGAATGATATCGTATCCGTCCTTGTCGGCCTGTCTGAGCCTCGCAAAAAAGTCGTGTGCGGCGGCTTTTTCATCGCCGTCGTATGATATGACGCACACTCTTTCCCCAAGACTCTGCCTTTCGCGCTGTTCCAGATCTATGGCCTCCGCGACTGCCTCGGGTTCCCCCTGAAAAATAATCATCTCCGCCTCCGGCGCATAGTGCCTGTATTTCATCCCCGGCGCTCTTGGACGAAAATCATCATCCTCAACAAGCTTTTTATTGAGCGTGGGATCCATCTCAACATTCTTCTTAAGTGACCACTGCACGTTTTCCCTTGTTATGTATCCCGGTCTCAATATGACGGGTGTATCGGCGGTCAAATCTATAACCGTCGACTCTATCCCGATTTTCGCCGGGTTTCCACAGATTATCGCATCAATTTTTCCCTCAAGATCATCCATAACATGCCGAAAAGTCGTCGGGCTCGGCTTGCCGGAGAGATTGGCGCTCGGAGCCGCAATAAGGCATCCGCTGAGCTCTATGAGCTGTCTTGCGACCGGATCTTCCGGCATCCTGATACCCACCGTTTCCAGATTGCCCGTCGTAACATACGGTATATCACTTCTTTTCTTCACTACCATAGTCATTGGACCGGGCCAGAACTTTTCCATCAGCTTTTTCATATCTTTCGTCACATTGTCAGTGACTCTTTCCATATCGTTATTTGACGATATGTGAACTATGGTGGGATTGTCGGAAGGCCTGCCCTTTGCTTTATAGATCTTTTTCACAGCCTCGGGATTCATTGCATCCGCGCCAAGACCGTAGACTGTTTCCGTAGGAAAAGCCACCAGTCCGCCTCCTGCAATTATCTTTGCGGCGATCTCTATATCTTCTTTTTTATCGGTAAGTATCTTCGTATCCATCAAAAATCGTTCATCTTTTTCGCCTGATCGTCCGTGGTCAGCGCATCTATTATCTCTTCGATTTCACCGTCCAAAATGGTATCCAGTTTGTAAAGGGTTAGTCCTATCCTGTGATCCGTACAGCGCCCCTGTGGGAAATTGTACGTACGGATTCTCTCGCTTCTGTCGCCCGAACCGACTTGGTCTTTTCGTTCCGCCGCAATCTTGTCGGCCTGCTCACGCTGCATTTTGTCGTAAAGTCTTGCTTTCAGGACTTTCATCGCCTTTTCTCTGTTTTTTATCTGCGACTTCTCATCCTGACAAGTGACCACAAGACCTGTCGGCACGTGTGTGAGTCTTACCGCCGAGTCTGTGGTGTTAACGCACTGCCCGCCATTTCCCGAGGCGCGGTAAACATCGACTTTAACATCACCCGGGTCTATGTTTATTTCAACATCGTCAATCTCGGGCAGTACCGCAACCGTCGCCGCAGAGGTATGTATCCTTCCGGAAGTTTCAGTTTCCGGCACTCGCTGCACGCGATGCACACCGCTCTCATACTTGAGCCTGGAATATGCCCCACGTCCTTTGATGAGGACTTCCGCCTCCTTGATCCCGCCTATACCGGTTTCATTGACATCCATCAGCTCTATCTTCCAGTGTCTCCTCTCCGCATATCTCATGTACATGCGCAAAAGATCGGCTCCAAACAGCGCAGCTTCCTCGCCTCCTGTGCCTGCGCGTATCTCGAGGATAACATTTCGCTCGTCGTTGGGGTCTTTCGGTATCAGCAGTATCTTAAGCTGTGCGGCTATGGTTTCTATGTTGCTTTCCTGCTCGGAAATCTCGACTTTTGCCATGTTGCGCATCTCTTCGTCGCTCTCGTTTTCCACCATTTCCTTTGCAAAATCCAGTTCTTCCTTTGCATTTTTGTATTCTGTATATTTTTTTACGATGGGTTCCATCTCGCCCATTTCCTTCATGTGCTTTTGCCAAACACTTTGATTGGAAATAACCGCAGGATCCGCCACAAGTTCGGTTAATTCGTCATATTTGTCGACTACCGTTTCCAACTTCTCAAACATCGTTTTCGTATGCTCCTTAGCTTTTTTCCGTTAGATATTTTAGCACAATTTAAACATTGTGTCACGGTTTTTATACAATACCCTCATTATTTTATACATTAAAAATATCACCGGTAAAGCCACAAAACACTCTTTCACAAGAGGGGCGCCGGCAGTGCCGACGCCCCTCGTTGTAAAGAGTAATTCCATGAAAACCATATCTTGTTTTCTCTTTTGTCAAGCTTTGGGATACGACACATCTTTCCTGTGTAGGGTTGACGGAGCTTCTCCTTTATCGCTTATCTTGCTCTCTTCGTTTATCTTGCTCTCTTTGCCTTCTTGGCTTTCTTCTTAGGTTCAATCTTCACAAGTCCGAAGTACATCTTCTTAAGGTTGCCCTTGGTGCTAAAGTATACCTGCTTGGTCTTCTTGTCGAAGCTTGCCTTGTAAAGTCCGCCCTTCTTCAGCAGTTTGAATACCTTCTTGGTTTTCTTGCCCTTTGCCTTCTTGGCTTTCTTTCCGAGCAGTTTCATCATCTTGAACTTGGTCTTTGCCTTTACCGTGCCAACGGATGCGATTCCGACGTTGTTCAGTTTCGCTATCCTCTTGCCCGATACGGTCATGTCAAGCATGTATACCTTTCCCTTGAAGATCTTCTTCTTGAGAGCCTTGGATTTGATGAACTTCTTGCTCTTTGCAGTCACCTTGAAGTACGTCTTGGTGTTGCCTGCGTTATACAGAGCTTTGAACTCTTCCGGAGTCATCCTTACGGAGATGTTCTTCACGGTAAGTCCCATGTAGCTGTACTTGCCCTCTGCCATGTCTTTCTGCTGCTGCGGTGTCAGGGCAATCGTCTTTGAGCTCTTGATGAGCAGTGGACTTCTTCCCGTCTTGTCCGCATTTGGCGTAGCAGGTTTTACCGCATTCGGCGTGGCAGGTTTCGGCTGCTGCGGTTTCTTGTCATCAGGCTTTGCAGGCTCCGCATTCTTCTTCAGGCTTGCAACAAATGTCGTGTCCTTGTCAATGTCAAGGGTCTTGAGTATGTCGGCGCTGTAAAGATCATTGGTTCCTTCAAGCTTCCAGCCTTCAAACGTGTATCCTTCAACCTTAGGGTTATCAGGTACTTTATCAAGCTTCTTTCCGGTTTCGACTTTCTGTATGTCTACAACCTTTCCGTCTACCGTAAAGAGTACTGCTTTCTGTCCGGCAGGCACTTTCTCATACCTTGCAACGTATGTTGCATTTTCGGCTATCTTGAGCTTTCCGAGTGCATCCGCCGTGTAGGTGTTACCCTTGCCGTCAAGCTGCCAGCCGATGAACTTGTGGCCTTCCTTGGCAGGTGCTTCAGGTACATTTGCAAGTGTCTTGCCGCCTTCAACGTACTCGATTTCAAGTATCTTGTCACCGTCTTTGAAAGTTACCGTGCGTTCGCCTGCTTTCAGTGCTTCGTACCTTGCGGTGATGTCGGTGTCTTCGGTGAACTTGCCCTTGAGGTCTTTGTCCCAGCCTGTGAACTTGTAGCCGTCCTTAGGCAGTACCTTAGGTCCTTTGAGCTCAACGTCGACGTTCTTCTTCACATAGAAGCTCGTGTCGCCACCTGCGAACTCTTTACCGTTTTCTCCGAGTTTGAACGTTATCTTTGCGTAGTCTTCCGATGGTTTCGGATCCGTTCCCGGTTCAACGTTCTCAAGCTTCTTGTACTGCGCCGTTATCGTCGTGTCTTCCGTGAACTTGCCCTTGAGGGCTTTGCTCCAGCCGGTAAACTTGTATCCGTCCGCAGCCTTGACCTTAGGTGCGTTGTCCTTG
>ERZ773067.233-NODE-233-length-36632-cov-12.635563_pt1 | contig 36632 bp, 27 predicted proteins | sample MGYA00580622_ERZ773067 | MGnify/ENA primary metagenome ERZ773067 (study PRJEB29015, sample SAMEA2737998) | human oral metagenome | biome: human oral; feature: human-associated habitat; material: dental | place: China | collected 2113 ...
CTTACTTCTTGGGGGCAGAGGCTACGGCCTCCCGTAGGATCTGGAGGATCTGACCTTCGCTCCCCTCTACGTAGCCCGTGCGTCGGTCCAGGAGTGTACCCGAGCCGTCGAAGATGAAGAGGGCGGGGACAGCCGAGACATTCATCGCCCGCTTGAGGTCAGAGTTGGTATCGGTGAGGACGACGAACTCCCAGCCGTGGGCGTGTACCGTGGGGCGTACCTTCTGGATATCGGGCCCCTCGTCGATGCTGATGGCGTAGAGGGTGACACCCGTCTCCCGTTGCCAGTCGGCATAGACCTCCTGGATAGCGTCAAGCTCACGGAGGCAGGGCTTGCACCACGTACCGAAGAAGGTCACGATGAAGGGCTTGCCCGACTGGAGGAAGGTGGAGGTCTCGACGGGCTTACCGCTGAGGTCTCGCACGGTAGCTTGGGGGAGATCCTGAGCGTAGCAGAGTGTCGTCATGAGTAGAGCCAGGAGGCTCAGAAGCGTTCTTTTCATAGGGAGTCGATGAATATGGAGCCTTGGTGCTGGCTCGGTCGGTGATCACTACAGCAAAGGTAATGAGAAGTCCGAAAAACCTCAACACCCCTCCCCCACTTCTACAGGAGCAAGGAGCGCCTCCACGCTAATGCTCCTTCTCCCCCACCCTATCCCCCTGAGCAGAAGGCTCTTCGTCGAAGCCCGAGAAGCACTACTAGCGCCACCCGAGAGGCACCAATAGAAATCCCCCAGAGGCACCAGTAGTGCCTCTGGGGGATCAAAAGGGTAGCCTCCGGAGAGACTTAGGAAACGGAGCGCTCGAGCTCCTTGAGGTTCTCCAGCTTCTTACGCTGCATGAACTCGTAGATACCTTCGAGGTGCTCGGTGACCTTTCCACCCCCGAACTCGTAGACCTTGCTCACTAGCCCGTCGAGGAAGTCTCGGTCGTGACTGACGAGGATGAGCGTGCCGTCGTAGTGGAGAAGCGCCTGCTTGAGCACTTCCTTGGTCTTCATGTCAAGGTGGTTGGTGGGCTCGTCGAGGATCAGGAGGTTGTAGGGCTCGAGGAGGAGCTTCAGCAGGGCAAGGCGTGTGCGCTCTCCCCCACTGAGTACCTTGACCTTCTTCGTAGGGGCCTCTCCCCCGAACATAAATGCCCCCAAGAGGTCCTTGATCTTCGTACGGATCTCTCCCTCGGCGACATCGTCGATCGTCTGAAATACCGTGCGGTTCTCGTCCTCGATGGCCGCCTGATTCTGGGCGAAGTAGCCGATGGAGACATTGTGCCCTAGGGTCAGCTCTCCTTCATGCTCGAGCTCCTTCATGATGCAGCGTACCAGCGTACTCTTCCCTTCCCCGTTCTTGCCGACGAAGGCGATCTTGTCGCCTCGCTCGATGGTGAGGTCTACACCGGAGAAGATCTGCTTCGCTCCGAAGGCCTTGCCGACACCGGACATCTGGACGGGGTAGTTACCCGAGCGGGGGGCAGGCGGGAAGCGTAGTCGGATGGCGGAGGTATCGATCTCGTCGACCTCTACCAGCTCGAGCTTCTCCAGCATGCGCACGCGACTCTGCACCTGATTGGTCTTGGAGTAAGTGCCCTTGAAGCGCTCGATGAAGTCGGTCGTCTCTGCGATGAACTTCTGCTGCTCCTCGTAGGCCTTCTGTTGCTGCTCCCGGCGCTCTGCCCTCAGACGTTGATACTCGGTATAGTTGACCTTGTAGTCGTAGATCTTGCCCATCGTGATCTCTAGCGTACGGGTCGTGATATGGTCGACGAAGGCACGGTCGTGACTGATGACCACTACCGTCTGCCCCGTCTCGATGAGGAAGTCCTCAAGCCACTGGATCGACTCAATATCTAGATGGTTCGTCGGCTCATCAAGGAGAAGGACGTCGGGCTGACGAAGGAGAAGCTTCGCTAGCTCTATGCGCATGCGCCAGCCACCACTGAACTCACTCGTCTGGCGGGAGAAGTCGCTCCGCTTGAACCCCAAGCCTAGGAGGGTGAGCTCGACCTGCTTGTCGTAGTTGATCTCCTCTATGGCATAGTACTTCTCGCCAAGCGTAGAGACTTCCTCGATGATCGCCATGTATTCGGGGCTGTCATAGTCGGTGCGGGTATTGAGTGCCTCGTTGAGCTCCTCCATACGTGCCGCCATCTCATGGATGTGGCTGAAGGCTTGTTCGGCCTCCTCGAAGACCGTACGCCCGTCCTCCGTCAGCAGGTGCTGAGGGAGATAAGCTACACGTACGCCCGAGGGGACATTGACCTTGCCTCGGGTCGCTTCCCGTGTGCCGCTGAGGATCTTGAGCAAGGTGCTCTTGCCCGCCCCGTTCTTGCCCATCAGGGCGATACGATCCTTGGGGTTGATGACGAAGGAAATATCGGAGAAGAGAGGAGCCCCACCTATCTCTACGGTGAGACCATCGACTGAAATCATAGACGAGTATGAGGGAGAATGGATCAGGAATGCAAAGCTCCCTTCGCAGGGAGCTTCATACTAAAGGGGATAGAAGGGAAAGGGGCTCAGCCACTCTTTCGCAAGAGGAGCGCCCCCCGAGGTAGGACTACTGCCCGATCTGAAGGAGCGTAAAGCCCGCCTCTACAGGAGCGGTGTCGAAGACATTGCGTCCATCGATAAGCAGGGGCGTACGTACCGAGCGAGCGAGCACCTCCCAAGCAGGCATGCGGAAGGCCTTCCACTCGGTGACATGGAAGATAGCATCTACGTCTAGCGCCGCATCATAGATATCACGGGCATAGCGGACGCTCTCCCCAAGATGGCGCTTCGCCTCCGTCATCGCCACCGGGTCGTAGACAGCGACCTGACACCCGGCCTCCAGTAAGGCACGGATGAGGATGAGCGAGGGTGCCTGTCGCATATCATCCGTCTCAGGCTTGAAGGCAAGCCCCCAGACAGCCACCCGACGCCCCCGTATATCTCCGGAGAAGAAACGCTCGAACTTATCGAAGAGGATGTGCTTCTGCGCCTCATTCACCGCCTCTACAGCCTCGAGCACACGCATAGGGCAGCCGTGCTCGTGGGCCGTGCGGATGAAGGCCTGTACATCCTTCGGGAAGCAGGATCCACCGTAACCACAGCCGGCGTAGAGGAACTTGCTCCCTATCCGAGCATCGCTACCGATACCCCGACGCACCATAGAGACGTTCGCCCCTACAGCGTCACATAGATTCGCCACCTCGTTCATGAAGCTGATACGAGTGGCGAGCATAGCGTTCGCAGCATACTTCGTCATTTCTGCCGAAGTGATGTCCATGAAGAGGACTCGGAAGTTGTTTAAGAGGATAGGCTTGTAGAGCCGTGTCAGTAAGTCTCGGGCACGATCACTGTCGACACCGACGACGACACGGTCGGGACGCATGAAGTCATCGATAGCGCTTCCCTCCTTGAGGAACTCTGGATTGGAGGCGACATCGAAGGGGATCTCTACCCCTCGCTTCTTCTGCTCCTCCTCGATGACCTCCCGTACCCGACGGTAGGTACCTACGGGGACGGTGCTCTTGGTCACGACGAGACAGTAGTCCGTCATCGCTGCTCCTATAGCACGGGCGACAGCGAGCACATGCGAGAGGTCCGCTGAGCCGTCTTCGTCGGGAGGAGTACCGACAGCACTGAAGATGATCTCTACATGGGGGAGGACTTCCGCAATCGAGGTGCGGAAGTGCAAGCGCCCAGCCTCTCGGCCTCGGCGTACTAAGGTATCTAGACCTGGCTCGTAGATGGGGATCTCGCCCTGCTGTAGACGCTGGATCTTCGCCTCGTCTACATCGACACAGTAGACCTCAGCTCCGAGATCGGCAAAGCAGGCGGCACTGACCAGACCGACATAGCCGATCCCGACGATAGCGATACGCATGATGGACTCCTAAGATGAAGGGATGAGGTAAGGGACAAGCACTAGAGGCGGGCTGCACGTAGCGAGGCCGCTATCTGCTCCATCTCCTCAGCGGGGAGCTGGAGCTTGTGCTTGAGATCGATGTCCCCTTCGGTATTGATGGGGACGAGGTGGATGTGGGCATGGTTGACCTCGAGACCTAGCACGAGGACGGCGACCTTACGGCAGTGGGTCACAGACTGTATCTGCTTCGCCACCCCTTGCGCAAAGGCCATCATCCTACCGAGCTCATCGGCTCCGAGATCGAAGAGGTAGTCGACCTCCCGACGAGGCACTACGAGCGTATGCCCTGGCTGTACGGGGTTGATGTCGAGGAAGGCGTAGAACTCGCTATCCTCCGCTACCTTGTACGAAGGGATCTCCCCTTCGATGATGCGTGTGAAGAGTGTAGCCATCTAGATAGAGATATTGAGTATCTCGAAGTGCAGGAGGCCACCAGGGGTCTGTACCTCGACGATATCCCCTACCTTGCGGCCCATGAGCCCCTTTGCGATGGGGGTGTTGACGGAGATCTTCTTCTCCTTGAGGTTAGCCTCCGAGTCTGATACGAGCGTGTATGTCAGCTCGGCACCGGTCTTGGTGTTGCGGATGGTGACCTTGTTGAGGATCTGTACACTATCCGTCGAGAGCTTGGATTCGTCGATGATACGGGCGTTACTCACCAGCGCCTTGAGCTGAGCTATCTTCCCCTCGAGGAGACCCTGGGCTTCCTTAGCGGCGTCGTACTCGGCGTTCTCTGATAAGTCGCCCTTGTCACGCGCTTCGGCTATCTGGCGGGAGATCTCGGGACGCTGTACCGACTCCAGTTCGTTGATCTCGGCTATGAGCTTGTCGTAGCCGGCTTGTGTCATATAGTTATATGCCATAGTCATGAAGGTCGAGTCTAGGACTCTATGCTTTAGGGTGCGGTCGGATACCGCAGGTAAATACAATAGCGAACCCTACTCCAGCATGTCAGCTGTCGTAGGGTTCTCCTGCAAAGGTACGAATTAATTACTCATCGGGACTATGAGTGCTTCCCCCTAATCGAAGACGATAGGCCTGCCCTCAGCGTCCACTAAGGGCAACCACTGCGGTACCCACATCCCTGGACGCTGCTCTCCAGGGGGATTGGAGAGGGAGAGCCCAAGCAGACGGATCGGTCGATCCGAGTAGTCCAGCCCCCGGAGAAGCCTGAGACCAAGGCGAAGGATCCCCTCAAGCGAAGAGATAGGTTCTAGGTCGGACGTGGAGCGGGTGAGACTAGTGAAGTCGGAGAACTTCACCTTCAGCGTCAAGGTACGCCCTACGAAGCCCTTCCTCTCGAGACGCCTTTGGAGCTCCTCGGCGACTAAGCGGAGGCGGGCTTCGACTTCTAGGGGTTCAGCCGAGTCTTCATCGAAGGTGTGTTCGCACCCGAAACTCTTACGCACCCATTCACTTACCACAGGGCGATTATCTATGCCACGAGCGAAGTCATAGAAGACTTGCCCAGCCTTACCGAAGCGTCGCCTTAGCTCCTCCAGTGTCCGTGCCCTCAGATCTGCCCCAGTGGAGATACCAAGCTCGTGCATCCGCTTAGCCGTAGCCCTCCCCACACCCCAGAAGGCTTCGATCGGGAGAGTAGCGATGAAGTCCAAGGCTTGATCCGGGTGTACCGTGCAGAGACCATCAGGCTTGCGGGCATCGGAGGCCACCTTGGCGAGGAACTTATTGTACGACACCCCCGCCGAAGCCGTGAGCCCAAGTTCGTCTCGGATGCGCTGACGGATCTGTCGGGCTATCTCCATAGCTAAGGGCTCCCCGATCTTATTCTCTGTGACATCGAGGAAGGCTTCATCCAGCGAGATCGGCTCTATGCAGTCCGTGTAGTCGTGGAAGATAGCGTGGATGGCTTGGGATACCTCCTTGTAGCGGGGAAAGCGTGGTGCTACGAAGGTGATATGAGGACAGCGCTTCCGAGCCAGTGCCCCCGTCATCGCCGAGCGCACACCGAAGCGTCGTGCCTCGTAGCTAGCAGCGCAAACCACTCCCCTATGCTCCGTTCCCCCGACGGCAATAGGCTTGCCTCGCAGCTCCGGGTGATCGTGCTGCTCCACCGACGCATAGAAGGCATCCATATCGATGTGTATGATCTTGCGCATAGCCAAGGATAGGAGTGGGAGGGCGGTTTAGGAAGAAGGCATTACTTCCTTGGACGCTGGGGGATCGGGCGTGTATAGGCCCAAGCCCAAGCGATGAGAGGGAGCTGGAGTGGCAGGCGCACCAAGGCAAAGGTCAGACGGGGATCCCCCGTCGCCTTCATATTGAGATAGGTCTGGATATTCGCAGGGAAGACTGCTATGAGTAGCAAGACAATACCCCACGCTGCCCACACACGCAAGCGAGTCTTCGGGCGAAGGACAAGAGCTACCCCCAGCACGATCTCGATGATCCCACTTAGGGCAACGAGTGCTTCGTGAGCGGGAAGATAGGGTGGCATCGTGCGCAGGTACATCTGGGCATTCACGAAATGATTCACCCCTGCAGCGATGTAGAGGAGGGCGCAGAGATAGAGCCCTACGAAGTAAAGACGATAGCGAAGCATCAGAAAGAATAGAGGAAGGGTTATAAAAGCACTAGCCCCCTAGCGCGGGAGCGTTAGGGGGCCAGGGAGGCCTGCCCTTAGGGGGCAAGCATAGTACTTGAGACTATTCCGCTTTTAGCGTCACACGCTTGAAGGCAGTCACCGTGAGGCTCTTGCTCTGAGCCTGGAGGTACTGAGCGATCGTAAGCTTGTTGTCCTTGACGAAGAGCTGGTCAAGGAGGGTATTCTCCTTGTAGTACTTCTTCAGAGCACCCTGCGCGATGTGGTCGACGAGGTTCTCGGGCTTACCTGCTTCACGAGCCTTTTCACGAGCGAGGTTGAGTTCACGTTCCTTGACGTCAGCAGGGACATCTTCTTCGGTGATGCCGACAGGAGCCATAGCAGCGATCTGCATAGCGACGTCACGAGCGACCTGAGCATCGGTAGCTTCGTTGAAGGCTACGATCGTAGCAAGCATGTTCCCTGGGTGGATGTAGGAAGTCGTGAAGACACCCTGGACGAACTCGTAGACACCGAGCTCCATCTTTTCACCTGAGACACCGCTGCGCTCAGTGATGTGATCCTGTACGCTACGGCCGTCAGCCATAGGAGCTGCGAGGAGTTCTTCCTTAGAAGCACCCTTCTTAGCCTTAGCTACTTCGAGGATAGAGGAGACAAGCTTGATGAAGTCTTCGTTCTTAGCGACGAAGTCGGTTTCGCACTTGACGCCTACCATGACAGCATAGTCGCCTTCGTGGGCAGCGAGGATGCAGCCTTCTTCGGCTTCGTGGTCGCCACGCTTAGCAGCGATAGCCTGACCACGCTTACGGATGAGTTCGATAGCCTTGTCGAGGTCGCCAGCAGCTTCTTCGATAGCCTTCTTGACATCGGAGAGGCCAGCGCCAGTGAGGGCACGGAGCTTCTTGATGTCTTCCAACAGTTTACTCATGATGGTATCTTGTATTGAGTTAGAGTTCTTGTGATTTGGTAGATAAGACCCGAGGACGAGCAGTAGATACTCGCTCATCCTCGGACTTATCCTGTGGATCTACTCCCCTAGAGGTAGAGGAGCTGTCGACAGTTCGTATGAAGCTAGAGAGCTTAAGCCTCTTCGGAGGTAGCCTCAGCCTTACGGCGGGTGCGGCTACCCTTCTGTACGAGCTTAGCGCCACCTTCACCTTCGCCCTTCTCCTGGCCCTTACCTTCGGCCTTGCGTTCCTGCAGGCCTTCGGAGATAGCGCCACAGATAGCGGAGACGATGACTTCTACGGCAGCCGTAGAGTCGTCGTTAGCGGGGATGACGTAGTCGACATTCGTAGGATCGCTATTGGTGTCCACAATAGCGAAGACGGGGATACCCAGGCGCTGAGCTTCGGCTACTGCGATGTGCTCCTTCATGACGTCTACGACGAAGAGGGCATTAGGCAGCTTGGTCATATCAGCGATAGAGCCGAGGGTGAGCTCGAGCTTAGCACGCTGACGAGAGATCTGAAGCTTCTCACGCTTGGAGAGGTTATCAAAGGTACCATCAGCAGTCATCTTATCGATCTCGGTCATCTTCTTGACGGCCTTGCGGATCGTAGCGAAGTTGGTGAGCATACCACCGGGCCAGCGCTCCGTGACGTAAGGCATACCTACTGCCTTAGCCAGTTCAGCGACGGCGCCCTTGAGCTGCTTCTTCGTAGCTACGAAGAGGATCTTCTTGCCAGCCTTTGCCAGGCCCTTAGCGACTTCTGCTGCTTCGTCGACCTTAACAACAGTCTTGTGAAGGTCGATGATGTGGATGTCGTTACGCTCCATGAAGATGTATGGAGCCATAGCTGCATTCCACTTACGGGTGAGGTGACCAAAGTGGGCACCTGCTTCTATGAGTTGGTCAAATGAAACTCTTGACATGATTTCGTTTACGTTCTATAAAGTGTAACAGAATTACTTTCAACTGCTTGGTAGGACGAGCCTGCTTCTGGGGCGAGGCCCATAGCTCTAAGCAATTTAGATACTAAACGCGAGATAACATCCCTCAGGCGACAAGCCTGAGCGAGGATATTAACGCTTGCTGAACTGGAAGCGCTTGCGTGCCTTGGGGCGACCTGGCTTCTTACGTTCGACGACACGAGAGTCGCGGGTGAGGAAGCCTTCGGCACGGAGTGCTGGCTTGTCCTCTTCGTTGATCTTCACGAGAGCACGAGCGATCGCCAGACGAGCTGCTTCGCTCTGTCCCTTGAAGCCCCCACCCTTGAGGTTGATCTTGATGTCGTACTTCTCAGCGACGTCCAGGGTAGCCAGAGGCTGGCGTACGATGTACTGGAGGATCGAAGAGGGGAAGTACGTAGAGATGTCACGCTTGTTGATCGTGATCTTCCCGCTACCTGCTGCTACATATACACGGGCTACTGCGGCCTTACGACGGCCAATGGCATTAATGAATTCCATACGGCGTATATTACTTGAGCTTAGTGAGGTCTACGAGACGGGGCTGCTGTGCTTCGTGCTTGTGTTCTGCGCCATCATAGACGTAGAGGTTGTCAAGGATAGCAGCACCGAGGCGGTTCTTAGGGAGCATACCCTTCACTACCTTACGGAAGAGGCGATCCGAACCCTTTGCCTGGAGGAAGCGAGGGCTGAAGCTACGCTGTCCACCGGGGTAGCCGGAGAACTTGAGATACACACGGTCGTCCCACTTCTTACCAGTGAGGACTACCTTGTCGGCGTTGATTACGATCACGTTATCCCCGCAGTCTACGTGGGGCGTGAAGTTGGGCTTGTACTTACCGCGAAGGAGCTTAGCGATCTTGGAGCATACACGACCCAAGCTCTCTCCTGCTGCATCCACGACCACCCACTCCTTGGTGACGGTAGCCTTGTTTGCAGAGACGGTCTTGAAACTTAAAGTGTCCATTCCTTCTGTCTTGTTGTTAATGAATTCGACGAAAAGCGAGCCTTCGTATAGAGACATCGTCTTGGGAGGCCTTACCCTATAAGTATTGGACACAGGCAAAGCGCACACTACTCTCCCAGTACTGGGCGATAAGACTCTGTCAATCCTCTAGACTCGCTGGGGTACTATTTGATAAACAGCGCACAAAGATACAAAAAAACAAGAGACAAGCTACCGGCACCCTCGGCGGGTACATTATTATATAGGTATACGTCCTTCGGAAGGAGCTCTAGGAAATGGGCAGTCGCACCTTCGCCGAAGTGCTCCAACTTGGTCCAAGGAAAAAGCGGGCAAAGCACGGGGTCTTTTCGCTCCCGAATATTGGGGGCTTTTTATGGGAAGAACCTCCCCTTTGCTAGGGGGCGAAGGGGAGGGGCAAAAAACGACCTACGGTAGGTCGTCAAAAAAACCTACTGTGGGTCGGTCGACCGACCTACGGTAGGTCGCAAGGACGACCTACCGTAGGTCCCATTTGGGCTCCTCCAGAGGGGAGGATCTAGAGGGGCTTGAGCGACCGCTTTCAACCCTCAAGTAGCCCGGGCTCGGAAGCCTTACTCCTAGCCCTCAGAAATCTTGGGGAGCGGGAAGGGCGCTACACCATATGCAGAAGGGGGGCTACATCATATATAATAGGAAGCCCCTCACGCTATCCCAGACGAAGGGACAGGGTGAGGGGGCTTGGAGCTTAACCGAAGCGCTACGGGCGAACTACAGCGCTAGGATGTATCGGAGCACGAGGAGCGTCGAGACGATATAGAGGGTGATGGACACCTGACGATACTGCCCGCTCAGGAGCTTGACCAGCGTGTAGGAGATCAGGCCAAGAGCCATCCCTTCGGCGATGTTGTAGGTGAGGACCATCGTCAGCACCGTGATGAAGCTCGGCAGGGCTTCGGAGATGTCCATGAGGTCGATGTCCTGGATCGAACTAAGCATCAGCACCCCGACGAGCACCAGGGCACCCGTGGTAGCCGCCGAGGGGATCAAGAGGAAGAGCGGAGCGAAGAAGAGGGCCAGGAGGAAGAGCACCGCCGTAGAGAGTGCCGTCAGACCCGTACGCCCACCTTCGGCGATCCCCGCACTGCTCTCGACGAAGGTCGTCACGGTAGACGTCCCACAGACAGCACCAATCGAGGTAGCTAGTGCATCTGCCATCATCGCCTGCTTGATATTCTTGACATTGCCCTCGGAGTCCATCATCTCCGTCTTAGCCGCTGCGCCTATGAGCGTGCCGACGGTATTGAAGATATCCATGAAGACCAAGGCGAAGATCGTCAGCGCCATATCCATATTCAGCAGCGCCTTGAAGTCAAACTGCAAGAAGGTCGGTGCTAGTGATCGGGGCAGAGAGACAGGCACGAAGCTATCAGGGATCTGAGTCACACCCAGAGGAATGCCCACCAGCGTGCAAGCGATGATACTATAGAAGAGGGCTCCACGCACCCTTAGGGTCATCAGCACCCCACTCAGTATGATCCCGATGACGGCGAGTATAGAGACAGGGGTGAAAGCACCGAGGGCAACGAAGGTGGCTTCATTAGCCACGATCACCCCAGCATTCTTTAGTCCTATGAAGGCGATGAAGAAGCCAATCCCCGCCGAGATAGCGAAGCGAAGGTTCTTAGGGATACAGCGGACGATCTGCTCACGAATATTGAAAGCCGTCAGGAGGATGAAGATGATCCCCTCGACGAAGACCGCAGAGAGAGCGGCCTGCCAGCTATAGCCCATCCCCATGACGAGCGTAAAGGCGAAGAAGGCGTTGATACCCATGCTCGGAGCCTGAGCAAAGGGGAGCTTCGCTAGGAAGGCTATAAGGAGCGTCCCGACGGCAGACGCTAGAGCGGTAGCCGTGAAGACGGCTCCCTTGTCCATGCCGGTAGTGCTGAGGATGTCGGGGTTGACCGCTAAGATGTAGCTCATCGTCAGGAAGGTCGTGACCCCTGCGAGAAGCTCCGTACGAAGCTTGTGCCGAGAGGGATCAAAGCCCACTAGGCGGTAGAGTGCTTGCATGTGAAGAGTGATACGTGGATGGAATATGAGGTGAAGAATGGGGAGCGAAGCCTCTAGATAGGGTAAGGGGGAAAGGCTAGTTCAGCTAAGGGAAAGACCCTTGGCTCAGGAGAGCATGCCCCTTAGATACGGTAGGGAGAAGCCTTCGGTCTGGATGGGGTGTAGCCCTTAGCCTAGAAGGTCCACTTCAAGGCAAGCGTCGGATTGACGACCGTTTTGTCCAGGACGGCGAAGTTACTGCTGATCTCCCACTCTGTGCCTATGCTCAGGTTGAACTTAGGGTCGATGCCAGCGAACTTGTTCAAGTTGAGCCACAGCTGAGGCTCCGTGATGAAGATGAGGTTGTTCTTACCGGTGACGAGGTGGCGGTCCCCCCAGAGATCGGCAAAGCCTTGGAAGGAAACCCGTCCTCCGGCAAGGTGCAGGTACCAGGTCGTCGTCAGTTGGAAGGAGTGGGGACGATCCTGCCTAGCCAGATACTTGTACATAGGGGTGAAGGTCATACCCGCCGAGTAGTCTGCCTGATTCCAAGCATAGGTAAGACCTGCCAAGTAGGCATTCTTGTAGGAGAACTGATTGCTTAGTCCCCCGTTGTACTCGACGTGTAGCGAGAGGGGCGTCTTCCCAAGGCTAAACTCCCGAGAGATCTCCCAGTAAGCCGAGGTGACACCCTCGCGTCGGTAGTCCATATCTACGAAGAAGAAGGTACTACCCCAGCTGTCGGGACGGAAGAGCTCTACTGTGGTGGTGAGACGGGGGCGCTGAGCTTCTTCGGTGTTATAGAGCGAGCGGCCAAAGTCGTAGTGGAGCTGGACATTCTGTGCACGAAGGCCTACCAGCGCCACGAGGGCGGTAAGGGCAAGGAGATAAAGCTTACGCATGTGAGAGGAGCGAATTTAGTGTACGTGCTCGGAGGTGGAAGTACCCTGCTTATCCTCGGCACGCTCGGGGAGAAGGAGGTTGAGAAGGACGGCTATGAGCGCCGAGAGCCCGATACCCGAGAGGGAGAAGGAGCCGAAGGAGAGGACAGCCCCGCCTATGCCTGTGGTGAGGGTGACGGAGATGATGACGATGTTGCGGGAGGAGGCTAGATTGACCCGACTCTGTAGTAGGCTGGAGATCCCAGCACCAGCGATCGTACCGAAGAGGAGGAGCATGATCCCCCCGAGGATCGCTTGGTCTATGCTCCTGAGGAGAGCACTGACCTTCCCCACGAGGGAGAAGATGATCCCCGTCACCGCCGCTATGCGAAAGACGGCGGGGTCGGTGATCTTCGTCAGAGACATGGCCCCTGTGACCTCGGAGTAGGTCGTCACGGGAGGTCCGCCGACAAGAGAAGCGAAGAGGCAGGCCAGTCCATCCCCCAGCATCGTCCGATGCAGACCGGGGTCCTTGACGAAGTTCTTACCAGCGACATTATTGACGACATACACGTCCCCGATATGCTCGATCACGGGTGCGATGGCCACGGGGATCATGAAGAGGATGGGCTGCCACGAGAATGTCTCGGGGAGCGTGACCTGAGGAAGCGAGAACCAAGGAGCAGAGGCGATAGGAGCGAGGTCCACCTCGAAGAAGAGGAGGTCAGCTATATAGCCTATGATGATGCCTAGGAAGATAGGGATGAGGCGTGCTATGCCTCGGGCGTAGAGGGTGACGATGATAGCAGTGGAGAGGGAGACCACTGCTAGGAGCCAATTAGACTGGGCCATTTTGACGGCTGAGCCTGAGAGCGACAGTCCGATGAGCATGATGATCGGCCCGATGACGACAGGGGGGAAGAGGCGGGAGATGAAGCGCAGACCGAAGAGACGTATCAGTAGCGACATCACGAGGTACACGGCGCTCACCCCGAGGCATCCAAAGAGTGCGCCACTGAGCCCATAGAGCTCAGTGGCACTGATGATCGGTGCTATGAAGGCGAAGCTACTACCGAGGAAGATAGGCACTTTACCCTTAGTCACCAGATGGAAGATGAGGGTGCCGACACCGGCGGAGAAGAGGGCTGTCGAGGGGTCAAGCCCTACGAGCAGTGGGACGAGGACGGTAGCCCCGAAGGCGACGAAGAGGTACTGGACTCCAGCGATCCCTTTGCGCAACGGGGTGAGAGGAGTAGCGTCTGTGGTCATGCTTTTATTAGATGTATTCAACCGCCATAAAGGTAGCTATTCTCCCCCACTCTCCTAGGGCTCGGAAGCTCGGAAGCGCTGGGAGTACGCTCGCCTCAGTGAGCCTCTCTAGCGCTCGGTACGCAGGCCTTCGCTAGCGCCTGATCCGAGGCGCTCGTCGGTAAGGCGACGCTCTCTCCCCTGACGGGTCTTAGTGGCCCCACGACCCCAGCTATAGGAGATCCCAAGGGCTAGGCGTGGGCTATGCCACTCTCTGGCGAAACTGAACGCATAGGGGTAGCCCCGATAGTCACCCCGAGCCACATTCGTATTGAAGAGGTCATAGGCAGAGAGGCTCAGACGCCAGGAGCCCAAGCGTCGACTCACCGATGCCTCCGTCCACCACTGGGGGCTCATCTCGAAGAGGCCGTAGTAGAGGGAGCTATAGGCCGTCACTCCTAGCTGTAGGTGCCAGTCCCCGGGGAGATCAAGGTCATGGGTATGCCGGAGATAGCCTGCCGTGAAGGCCTTGCTATAGAGGACTCCGTCGAGGTACCCTCGGTCCCACTGTCGCTGTCCTGCTAGATAAGTCGTAGCATACCACTTGAGCTCCTTCGACTGGATGAGCGGTAGCGGTAGGCTCAGGAGAAGACGTAGATAGCGGGAGTAGTCGAGGTTGACACCCTGTAGCCCCACGACTATAGGCCCGCCGATGGGGAGCATGATGCGGTCGACGATGGGGTGCTGGGTATCGGAGTAGGAGAGCTCAAGTAGAGCAGCCTCCCGATAGGTGTAGGCTAGACGAAGGAGGTAGGTGTACGAGGTACGTAGATGGAGGTTCGCCTCTCGGGCAATAGCCTCGGTCGTCCGATGGCTTCCCCCGACGACATCCCGGAAGGCGGGGCGTCGGTAGCTCGAGCTCAGCCCAAGGGTCAGATCCTGATGGCGCCCGAGGTGATAGCGGAGCGAGCCATAGGGCAGGAGGAGGGTCTCCCCACGTGAGGCGTCGGGGTACTTGGTCTTCCACTGCTCTTGCTTTCGGCTCTGCTCATCCCTCTGGAGCGCTAGGCCGAGGCGAGCGGAGAAGGGTCGTGTCTGGTAGTTCAGCCCCAGGTAGCCCCGTAGACTGGACTCGGTGAGCTCGTAGTGGAGGTCTCCTCGGGGCGAGGAGCCTCGATAGCTCAGTCCGTAGCCCAGAGCGCCGAGGTCAAGCGACCAGAGGCTCCCTAAGGGGAGAGAAGCATCGAGCCCTACCTGCCCCGAGCGCTTGGTATCGGCGTAGCGCACCAATTCGGCTCGCACGAGGCGCTCCTGACTCAGTGATGCGTAGCTCCCCTCAAGCATGAGCCTGAGGGTGAGGCCTTCGGTGCGCCAGTCATGCCAGAGCGTGCCGTAGAGGCTCTCGGTACGGGTGTCGCTGGTACTCTGCCAGCCGTTCTGGAGGTGCTCCTTCGCCAGTGTCCCGATGAGACTTGCCCCGAGGGTGCTGGCGGGGGAGAGCTGGATGTTCGTCCCGAGGGTGAAGCGGTGGGTGCGCCGAGGACGAAGTAGGAGACTATCCTTCACTTTCTCAAAGAGCGTGGTGGTCTCTTCGCTCCGCTTCTCCGAGAGCTGATAGGATAGGTACGTCTGGGTCTTGCCCTCGGTGTAGGTCAGGCGTGAGCCTAGGAGCCAGGAGAGACTGCGCCGTGTAACCAGCTCCCCATAGCTATAGCCCTGCAGACCCGAAGACCCCGAGCGTCTCAGGCGAATATCGAGGATGGGGGAGGTGAGCCCCCCATAGCGCCCGTTGGGCTCATGTATCAGTTTGACCGAAGCTAGTTCGTCGAGCGGGATGGACTGGAGGTAGGTGCTCAGCCCCTCTCGGCTCATGCGCAAGTGGCGACCGTCGACATAGACCAGGAGGTCGGAGAAGCCGTAGAGCACGAGTTGGTCATCCCCTCGTAGCTGGACGCCGGGGATGAAGCGAAGTCCGTCGAGGAGGTTCCCTCCCTTGGCTGGAGCGAGCGAGCTGGGTGTGAAGACTTGGTTAGTGCCCTCATAGTGCACCTGCAGGGCGGGCGCCTTGACCTCGACCCCTGGGAGCTCCTTGGTGAGATCAAAGAGGATCGGTTCGAGCTTCACGGGCTTCCCCTCGAGGGTCAGCACGGAGCGGACGACTCGACGAAGCCCTTGGTAGGAGACCTCGATGCGATAGTTCCCCTCGGGAGCATAGAGGGAGAAGTAGCCCCCGTCGCTCGTCAAGGCTTGGTAGGGGGAGGATGGATTAGACTGATCCGTCGGAGATAGTGTCACGATGAGGCCAGCGAGGGGCGTGCGATCGGGGCTCATAAGGAGCGTCCCTTCGACGAAGACCGAAGCGAGGCGCTGAGCGTAACTCCCGAGGCTCAAGAGGAGGAAGGCCAGAGTAAGTAGGAGTCGTCTCATAGGGTGGAAGTACTAGATAGTATGCGAGGTGTAGATCTTAGAAGAGAGGTATCTCTGAAGCAAAAGTAGCGATTTTTTGGACAGAGAAATATCACCTTTTCTTGAGGCTCAAGGAGGCCTCTCTCGGAGCGGTATTTTCACCACCCGAGAGGCACTAGTAGTCCCTCCCTCGGGGCACCAGTAGTACCTCGGGAGAGGGAGCAGTAGCGCCACTAGTTGGGATCAATTGGTGAGGCTGATCCGGAGCGAGACGCCGAAGGAAGTGGTAGCTATGGGGAAGGAGTAGGTGCTCACCAGAGGCACATTGCGGCTGTACTCGTAGTAAGCACTTAGCCCGAGCAGGCGACTCAGATCGTACTCGGCACTGAGCCTGAGACGCTGGTCTACGAGGCCCGCCGTAGCCTGCGCATAGCCCTCCTGGATCCTGCGGATGAGGGTCAGGGTACGGCGGTAGCTGTATTCGCCTCTCAGGGTCAGACCTCGGGCGCTGGTGGTGGCTTCGCTGGGCTTCGTGCTCCGCCGACGACGGCGGGGCTGGGGTCGAAGGAGTTGAGCGAGGTCAGCGATCTTATAGTTCAGCCCGAGGGTGAACTCATTGGAAGAGGATTCGATGAGGCTGGAGGCCGGGAGGTTGAGCACGAGGCCTCGGCTACGGCGCCACTGGGCGGACATCCCGAGACCATTATGCCAGATGAGGTCGAGGCCCGCTAGGGGGAAGAAGCTCTCCTGCAGGGCTACCGAAGGGATATCATAGGCGTAGCTGAGACGGGAGGAGGCGGGGGAAGAGCCATCCGAAGCAGGTGTCTCCACGAGACCGAGCCCCTCGGGGTCGGAGCCCTGCCAGCCGGTGAAGGAGGAGAAGTCGCCCACGGTGTACGTCGCCCGATAGATATGTCGGAGGGTCACGGAGCGGAAGTACTTCTTGAGGGCGGGCAGGCGGGAGAGCCCCGTGTAGCTGACGGCCCAGTTCGGGAGCATCCCCAGTAGTGAGGGCAGGGCTCGGAGACTGACGCTGGAGGCATCGCCCGCTTGGGTATAAGCCATACGGAAGGCGGGTATGAGGACGGCGGGAGCATTCTCCTGCAGAGACGCCCCCCCTAGTGAGGCGAAGCTACGACGCTGGCGCTCGGCGATCTCAGAGCGAGCCGAGAGGAAGCGGTCAAACGATGCCGAGGCATAGCCCTCCGTAGCTCTGAGAGGAGCGAAGAAGCCCCTCAGGCCGATGGTCGTCATCGTGAAGTCTCCGCCGTAGAGCCGAGGGCGCCCCGGATACATATATTGTACCTCGGTGCGGTCGGTACAGGTATGATTAGCCGAGAGGGTGATGGAGAGATCCCTAAGTGGCTGAAGGGTCGCCCGCACATCGATAGTACGGGTCTCGGTGAAGATGCCTGGGGTGAGATGCTCCGTCGTCATCAAGAGATCTCCCCGCTCGGCGAGCCTGTCGATGAAGTCCACATCACTGAGGCCGAAGGCAAAGGCGAGCCCTGGAGAAAGCATTCCACCCGAACGCCCCTGCCCTCCCACGGCACGTACCGAGGGGAGGAAGCCCCCAAGGATCGTGCTCTTCGTGTCCCGATAGGTCAGCGCCAGATCCTTCACCATCAGGAGGGTATAGACCAGACGGTCAAGAGCCTCCTCGCCCCAAGGCTCAGGGCGAGGTCGGGAGCCCTTCTTCTTCGAGGACGAGATCGAGGCTGAGGGGGTGCTGGCGAACTTCCTCTCCAGACGGGCCAGATAGGGGATCTTCTGGTAGAGCTGCCTCAGCTGGAGCTGGGAGGTAGACTCGAGGCTCCCTTGGCTGGAGAGGCTGTGCGCCACGGGGAGCGATACGTCAGGCACCCGAGCGCCACGATCCCAAGTGTAGGCACTGCTGTAGGTGAGCTGGGAGGTCACGAACGAGAGCGGGGCGATGAGAGCGGTAGGGAGCTGATAGGTGAGGCTCGCATTCTGCCCGTAGTGCACGGGTGTACCTCCCTCACGGATGCTACGACTGACCGAATCCTGCCAGATACGCCAGCCGTCGGGGTTGAGCGCTCGGTTCACCTGCCGATGAGGCTCCTCGATACGAGCATCGGTGCCCGAGGCGTAGGTGAGGGTAAGCGACGTCGTCGGCGACCAGGTGAGGCTGAGCTTGCGGTGCCAGAGGAACTGCTGGGCAAAGGTCGCTGGCAGACGCTCCCCCTCCAGCGCTCCTCCGAGGCTACGCATCTGCTCCTCGTCATAGCGCCGGAGCATCGAGGTCTCTAGATGTAGGCGGGCAGGCCACGGGGTGAAGCTCCACCCACGAAGCCAGCTTGCCCACGGACTCTTCCCTTGTATCCGTCCGAAGGGAGTGAGGGGGCGGAAGGTGGGGGCGTAGTCGTAGCGCACCGAGGCCTGCCAGTCTAGATGACGGCTATACTCGATGTCGGGGGTCTCGTCGAGGGAGGTATTCCGCTCGTAGGAGAACGATAGGTTCGCCGGGTCGTAGGGCATGGGCGTACGAGAGCGGATACCTAGGGAAGCATTGGAGATCGCTAGGCCTTGGCTTCGGCGATGGGTGATGGTGCGAGCTCGGAGCGAATCCCGCTGCTCCCGTCTCGGGAGCGAGCGTAGGGCATCGGAGAGACGCACGTCTTCGTCGAGCGGATTGTACTCGGGCGTAAGGACTTCGTCCGAGAGCGAGTAGTAGAGGGGAAGACTGACCTTAGCCTGGGAGGGAAGGAGCTGCCCCAGCTCTGCATTCGAGGAGAAGTGCACCGAGCGACGACTCTCCATCGTCCGCCCAGAGAGAGGCACATCGATCGCCCCGAAGCCTGCTGACATGTACTGAGCTCTGAGGCTCGCTGTACCTAGCTCCGCTAGCTGGAGGGTCGACTGCACCTGTCCTGCCCAGCCCGACTCTTCGTGGTAGTCCCCGACACGGAGCTCGTTGACCCAGACCTCGACACTGCGGGTCACGCCCGAGCTATTACGCACGCCGATGAGGAGGGTGCGCACGTTGGAGAGCGAGGGATTCCCCAGCACCGAGAGCTTCCTCTGAGGCTCGTCGGCGTCGGGGCGGGAGAAGAGGCGGTAGAGGGAAGCGCCCCCGCCACCGAGGGCCAAGGCGGTATTGCGCTCCCGCTTGAGGGAGACAAGCTTATCGAGGGCTAGATCTAGGTAATTCTCCGTCGGCCAGACACGGGTGCGGTCACTGGGGCTATTCGTGCTGTAGCGTCCAGCGGGCGTGAGGACCAGAGGGAGGGAGTACTCGTAGTAGTTCTGCGTCGCATCTGATCCCAGACGCACGAAGAGCGTGAAGTCGCCATCCTTCACCCCAGCGAGATCCCCTAGGAGCTCCTCGGCATGGGCGAAGAGCTGAAGCCTGCGGTAGCGACGGAGGTCGTATTGTACTAGGCGATAGACGGCACGGGCGTCTCCTGAGGGGAGCGAGGTGAGCCGAAGGGAGAGCGCCTGTTCATTCTGCTGGAGACTCTGCCCGCCCTCGGCATCGAGGCTACGGGACACCCCCGGGGGGACTACATAGCTTACGGGGGTGCGGTCAGCATGCTCCTCGATATTGACCGACGATACGGAGAGCTCCGTCTCGGGCGAGGGTGCTGGGCTCGTCTCATCAAGGGCTCCCTCGTAGACACGCCAGTCGCCCCGCACCAGACGGAGCGAGCCAAAGCGGAGCTGGGTCTCCCTGTCGAAGTCGGTGAGGTAGAGGCGCATGAAGCGGACACTCCTCAGGTCTGCTCCCCCCCCGACACGGGCGGAGAAGGAGCGGAGAGGTACTTTGAACTGGTACCACGTCACAGGGGAAGTCTTCCCATTCCTCAGGCGTGCCTCCACCCGACGCTCACTGACGATGAAGTTGCGTCCCGCCTTGAGATCCTCGGGACGAAGCGAGATCCGATACTCGAGGTAGCGGTTGAGCTCATTGAGACTATAGTCGCCATTGACATCCTCGACATCAGGGCTGACGGTAGAGGCCAGGCTATAGCCGTCGCCCCCTGTCAGCTCTGAGGAATTGCCTTCGGTACCGTTGTAGCGCTTGTAGCGCTCCAGTATCGGGAGCTGGGCAGCATCGTAGTCCGCCCCCCGATAGTGGTGGTAGTCGTCCCCTGCTGGATCATTCAGCGGGCTGAAGGGGTCAGCCTGCCAACGTGCCCGAGTCTCCGGTGCTAATCGGGCCGTAAGCGCACTGACGAAGGCCGAATAGCTCGGGTGGCGCTTCTCCTCCTCGGTCGATAGTCCGTTGAGGCCGACATCCTGCTTCTCCCGAGCCCCTGCAGCGTTGTCAAAGGAATAGCCTACACTAGGCCTTCTAGGGACTCGCCCCCAGGGCGTCTCCTCCACCGCCCCCGTAGATGGCGTCAGGGGAAGACCGTTCTCGTAGAACTTCTTCCCGTCTCGTAGGATGTCTTCAGATATATCGCCGAGGTCGATGAACAAGTCGCCCCCCCGAAGGCCCTCCCTCGATAGTTCGTCGGCGAAAGGATCCATGAGCCAGAACTCGATGTACTCAATGTTCGCTGCTTCGAAGTCTGCTTGATCGATCCTACGCATGATACCGCCCCAGCTCCGTCTAGGGTCTTGGATCCGTCCCGTCGGTAGTAGCGAGGCGGCATTGAGGTTATAGGGGCCGAGTTCCTCGGGGTAGTAGCTCAGCGAGAGCGTCGGTAGGTAGCTCGGCTGGCTGACATTGATATCCCGATAGGGGTAGAGCTCCGATGAAGGGATCTCACGCACCAGGTGTCGGCTCACCAGATCAGGACTATTGCGTATGTAGGCAGGGGTATAGGCACTCCGCTCCCGAGTAAAGAGCGGATCGATGGTGAACCAAGCTAGACGTGCTCGGCGCTCCCCATAGCGAAGGTAGTCCGTCGCAGTAGCCCCTTCGGGGAAGAGCGACTGGGGCGTCGAAGCAAGGTACCAGCCAAAGGGACTCAGTAGATCAATGGAGCTCCGAGAGGACTCAAAGTCATCTAGGTAGCTATTACCACGGGTATATCTATTCTCGTAGTGCCCAGGGATGAGTTGGGCTACCTCTGCCGAGAGGCTGAAGGAAGCAGGCTGACTGAGGTCGAGGAAGGGAAGCTTATTCAGTAGACGTGTCAGTGCCGGGGACTTGGTCTGATAGCTGAGGCTAGCTCCCCACATGGTGTTCTTCATGCTCTCCTCTCCTAGGGCTACCTTCGTCGAGAGAGGAAGCTCAGAGAGGTGCATCAGCGTCGCTCCCAGACGGAAGTCCTTAGTGAAGCTATAGCCGAGGTCTACACCTATCATCGTCTTACGCTGCAGGTGTGCCCCTGCCCCACCCTGCAGGCTGACGTCGATGGGTGTACGGGTAGAGAGGAGTTGCTGGTTCAGTATCTTCACCTTCCCAGCGAGGTAGTCGACGCTGTAGTCGGAGCCTTCTGTCAGGAGCGTACCACCAGCGGTGACCCGCACGGATCCAGGGGTGACATTCACCGTACCGAGCGAGATCTCCCCAGCGGAGGAAGCCCTGTACTGCCCTCGGAGGTAGTACTTGTTCTTCTCGGTGTGCTTCGTGGCTTCGATGAAGGTAGAGCTATAGAGCTCGGGGAAGGCGTAGCGAGCCTGCCACGAGCCTGCCCCCAGTGCTTCGGTAAGCGTAGCTCCAAAGGGCTCGACGGTGGGGAAGAAGAGAAGCCCTTCACTTGAGCGTATGGTATAGCCTTCGACGAAGTCAAAGCGTCCATCAGCACGCTGCTCTTGGTGGCTGTCCAGACGATCCAGTCCAAGCACCGAGAGGAGAGGCTTGCCCTTGAGCGGACCTTCCGGTAGGTAGGGTAGGGCTCTACCCACAGCGTCGTCTCGGTAGAGCACGTCGAGCTTGAAGCCTTCGGCCCGTACATCCCGCACGCCAGCACCGAGGCGATAGACATTGCGCATCATCAGGGACCAGGCGGGAGCAATGGGTGTCATGTCCGTCCCTTTCAGAAGCTTGACGAAGAGGACCGACGAAGCTGCGTCGGGGCGATCAGAGGAGAATTCGCCCACCCGATACACCTTGCCCTCGTAGGTGAACTCATAGGCTACGGCGAGGACTTCATCAGAGGCAAGGGGGGCGGAGAGACTGATGTACCCGAGGGCACTATTCAGGGTATAGTCGGTGGAGGCTAAGCGTCGAGCGCTCTCGATCTTCTCGTAGTCAAGGGCTGGACGTAGCGGGTGTACTCCCCCTGCGAAAGCACTGAGTCCTGCAGTGATCCCAGCGCTCTGCCTCAAGCTGGGCAGCGAGGTAAGGTCTTGGTAGAGGCTATTAGCCTCGTTCTGGGGGACAGGGCGCTGGGGGGAGGCAAGACGTATACCTCCGTTGTGCACCCTACGGGGCTCCCCCAGATCCACGAGCGCTAGTAGGTCTCGGGCGTCATCGAAGCGCCCCCTACGGTTCGTCACCCACACCTCCAGCCGAGTGATCAGTACTGAGGAGCGGACGTAAGGCAGGGTGCTGAGGGCTCGGTCATACTGCCCTCGGAAGAAGTCTCCCAGGAAGAAGTGTCGGTGAGCATCGTAGTTCGACGCCGAGAACTCAAACTGCTCCGTCTGCTCCCCTCCCCTACTCGTAGCTCGGCGGATCTCCGTGCGCTGCTGGCTGACCACCAGGTCTGCCTCGAGGCGACCTAGCTGGAGCTTCGTGTGGACACCAAAGAGTGCTCCTCCGCCACTGACAAGGGTATTCTTAGGATTGAGCGATACTTGTCCCGCCTCGATCAGCTTGATGATATCGTCTTCGCCCCCCTCGAAGGTCAGGCGGAGCTTCTTCGCATCGAAGTCAAAGGTAGAAGCGGTGTTGTAGTTCATGTCGAAGTGTAGCTTCGTCCCGAGCGAAGCCTGTACTCCGGCCTGGATCTTCTCGTCGAAGTCGAAGAAGGTGTGCCTGCGAGCCCGCTGGGGGAGTGCGGGATTGTCCGAGCGGGTAGACTTGAGGCCTGCCGAGAGCTCTGCCGTACCCTGCAGGCGAAGCTTCAGTCCTCCCGGACCGAAGAGGCGGGCACCGATCCCTCGCTCTTCCCGAGGGCCGAGGGAGGCAAGGCGCCGTTCGTCCGCCGTCCCTTTATTTATGGTATAGAGCTGATCCCAGTAGCGACTCTGCCCTCGAAGTTCCCGGTAGCGCAGGTACTCGGCGTAGGTATAAGGGATAGGCGTCCCTAGGGGCTTGCCCCCGACGAAGGTAGTACGAAGGTAGAGCCCCGTACGAGGGTCGTAGACGAAACGGGTCTCTAGGGGCGAAGCGCTTAGCCCCACGGAGTCGGTGAGGGAGGGAGCGTGGAGCCTCTGAGCAAGGAGCGGTGAGGCCAAGGACAGAGCGAGGAGCAAACTCCCCACCCAGACCCCTAGCCTGGTGCGCACGCCTCCCTTGCCCACGGCTTCTAAAGGAGCTTGAGGCTCTGCTTGATCAAGTCCTCGACCCGGATCGTGGGGTCTGAGGCTATGAGCTGACGGACGACCTTGAGTGCGGCCGCCTCAGGGTAGCCGAGCATCTTCAGAGCGCTCACTGCTTCATCGGGCGTAGCTGTATCGAGAGGCTGTACACGGCCTCGGGTCGTCGAGGTCGGGAGCGCCGTCGTGACGTCGCCCGTTTCCTCGAGGGGAGGGAGCTTCCCCCTCAGGTCAACGAGGATGCGCTGAGCAGTCTTGAGGCCAATGCCCTTAATAGCCTTGAGGGGCTCGATCTGCCCCAGCGTGATGATGCTATTCAGCTCATGTGGGGGGTACGAACTGAGGATGATCCGTGCCGTATTGGGCCCGACACCCGAGACGGTCATCAGGTGGCGGAAGAGCTCCTGCTCGGCACGCGTGGCGAAGCCGTAGAGCAGGTGAGCATCCTCACGGATCACCTCGGTGATGAGGATCTTGCCCTCTTTCTGCCCCGTCAGGGCGGTATAGGTCGTCAGGGAGATAGCCACGGCATAGCCCACGCCGGCACACTCGACGAGCACGGCGGTGGGAGTCAGTTCGGTATAGGCACCTCGGAGGTAAGCAATCATCTAGATAGAATTTGAGTTTTGGAGGTCGTGGTACAAAGTTAGCCAAAAGGCGCTACTAGCGGGCTCTCGGCGCCTCTTCTGGGAGGGGTCGAAAAAAACCTACGGTAGGTCGTCGATGCGACCCACGGTAGGTCGTCTCGACGACCTACAGTAGGTTTTTTCGGCGACCTACCGTAGGTCGCAAAATCACCCCTCGGAAGGCGCTCCCCAAGCGGTATCTTGAAGTAGGGGGATGAGGGATAGGGACTCAACTTCGGACGGCTCTGAGGCTGAGGGACAAACATAGGGGCTAAAAATGTATCTTTGTACCGTTTTTTGAACTACCTTGAGGGTGGAGTATTCGGTGCCCTTCACCGCCTCCCCCTTGATACGAATATATAAGATAGGTACGCTGTATGAGCCACAAGTTCCCTGAATACGATAGCCTTCAGCTCTCGGGAATCAATCAGAAGGTCCTAGACCAATGGCAGGAGGAAGACCTCTTCGCCCGTAGCCTTGCCCTGCGTGAAGGAGCACCCTCATTCGTCTTCTACGAAGGCCCTCCCTCCGCCAATGGTTTGCCAGGTATTCACCACGTCATGGCACGCTCGATCAAGGATATCTTCTGTCGGTACAAGACGATGAAGGGCTTCCGTGTCGACCGCAAGGCTGGCTGGGATACTCATGGTCTGCCTGTAGAGCTCGGCGTCGAGATGGCCTTTGGTATCACGAAGGAAGATATCGGCAAGGTAATCAGCATCGAACAATATAATGCGGCTTGTCGCCAGCATGTAATGAAGTACACCCACGAGTGGGAGCAGCTCACTCGCCTCATGGGGTACTGGGTGGACATGAAGCACCCCTATATCACCTACGACAACCGCTATATAGAGACCCTGTGGTATCTGCTCAGCCAGATCTACAAGAAGGGTCTGCTCTATAAGGGCTACACCATCCAGCCATACTCCCCTGCCGCAGGGACGGGGCTGAGCACCCACGAGCTCAACCAGCCTGGCTGCTATAGGGATGTCAAGGATACGACCTGTGTGGCACAGTTCCGTATCCTCGAGCCTCGTGCCGAACTCCTTGGGCACGGCGACCCCGTCTTCCTCGCTTGGACGACCACTCCTTGGACGCTCCCCTCGAACACCGCCCTCTGTGTCGGCCCTGAGATCGACTACGTAGCTGTCCGCTCCTTCAATCCCTACACCGGAAGCCCCATCACGGCGGTTGTAGCTCGTGCACTCCTGCACACCCTCTTCAGTAAGGACCACGAAGGCCAGGAAGCGCTCGAGGCATATCAGCCTGGGGACAAGAAGCTCCCTTACCTCGTCGTCGCCGAATGGAAGGGGAAGGAACTCGTGGGCATGCGCTACGAGCAACTCCTGCCCTGGATGCGCCCCGACGGTGATGCTTTCCGTGTCATCGCAGGGGACTTCGTCACCACTGTCGACGGTACGGGGATCGTACATATAGCCCCTACCTTCGGGGCAGACGACAATAAGGTCGCCAAGGCAAGCGGTATCGCTGGGCTCACCGTCCTAGATAAGGATGGCAACCTTCGTCCTATGGTCGACATGACAGGTCGCCTCTTCCGTCTGGAGGACTTAGACCCTAGCTTCGTCAAGGACTTCGTCGATGTCGAGCGCTACGGAGCCTATGCAGGTCGCTACGTGAAGAACGCTTACGACGATAGCCTCACCGAGGCAGATGAGACCCTCGACGTAACAATAGCTATGCAGCTCAAGCAGGAGGGCCGTGCCTTCAAGATAGAGAAGTATGTCCACTCCTACCCCCACTGTTGGCGTACCGACAAGCCTGTACTCTACTACCCGCTAGACAGCTGGTTCATCCGCACCACCGCCTGTCGTGAGGAGATGATGCGCCTGAACAACACGATCAATTGGAAGCCTGAGAGCACCGGCACAGGACGCTTCGGTAAGTGGCTGGAGAACCTACAGGACTGGAACCTCTCCCGCAGTCGCTACTGGGGGACACCACTGCCCATCTGGCGCACCGAGGACGGTCGTGAAGAGCTCTGTATCTCTTCGGTCGAAGAGCTCTACCAAGCGATCGAACAGTCCGTCAGCGCAGGCCTGATGAAGGAGAACCCTTGGAAAGACTTCACCCCTGGGCTCTACACGAAGGAGAATTATGACAAGATCGATCTTCACCGTCCCTATGTAGATGGTATCATCCTAGTCTCGCCCTCGGGTAAGCCGATGTACCGTGAGACGGACCTGATCGACGTGTGGTTCGACTCCGGAGCTATGCCGTTCGCTCAGCTACACTACCCCTTCGAGAATAAGGAACTTCTCGATAGTGGTCGTGCCTTCCCAGCAGACTTCATCGCCGAGGGGGTAGACCAGACACGAGGATGGTTCTTCACGCTTCATGCCATCGCCACGATGGTACGAGGCACGAACAGCTTCAAGGCAGTCATCTCTAACGGCCTTGTGCTGGATAAGAACGGGAACAAGATGAGCAAGCGCCTTGGCAACGCTGTCGATCCCTTCAAGACCATCTATCAGTATGGCTCCGATCCCCTGCGCTGGTACATGATCAGCAACTCGTCGCCTTGGGACAATCTCAAGTTCGACGTCGAGGGGATTGATGAGGTGCGTCGTAAGTTCTTCGCTACGCTCTACAACACCTATCAGTTCTTCGCCCTCTATGCCAACCTCGATGCTTTCGACCCGACGGCAAGCGAAGAGATCCCTTACGAAGAGCGACCAGAGATCGACCGCTGGATCCTCTCTACCCTCAACAGCCTCATACTGGAGGTCGACAGCGACCTAGAGGACTACGAGCCTACCCGTGCTGCTCGCGCTATCGGGGACTTTGTCTCGGAGCAACTGAGCAACTGGTACGTGCGTCTCTCCCGTCGTCGCTTCTGGGCCGGGGAGATGACTACAGATAAGCTCTCTGCCTACCAGACGCTCTACCGCTGTCTGGTCACCGTGGCTAAGCTCATGGCGCCCATTGCGCCCTTCTACGCCGACCAACTCTACCGAGACCTCGTGAGCCGTGGGACAAACGCTACCGAGTACTCAGTGCATCTGGCGGACTTTCCCCAGGCGGACCGCAGTGAGATCAACGAGCCTCTGGAGCGGAGTATGCACCTGGCACAGAGCATCTGCTCTATGGTCCTTGCCCTGAGGCGTAAGGTGAACATCAAGGTGCGTCAGCCTCTGCAGCGCCTCATGATCCCTGTGACAAGTGAAGAGGATCATCAGGCTATCCTACCCGTCGTACCGCTGATCCTCAGTGAGGTCAACCTCAAGGAACTCCAGTTCGTCACCGACGGCGAAGGCATCCTCGTCAAGCGTATCAAGCCCGACTTCAAGAAGCTCGGCCCCCGCTATGGCAAGATCATGAAGTCCATCGCATCAGTAGTGGCAGAGCTCTCCCAGGATGAGATCGCTACCATCGAGCGTACAGGGCAGATCGACCTCACTGTAGAGGGTAGCCCCGTGACCATCCTCAGGGATGACGTCGAGATCTACTCAGAGGATATCCCAGGCTGGCTAGTCGCTAACGAGGGCACACTGACCATAGCGCTCGACATCACCATCACCGACGAACTCCGTCTCGAAGGTATGGCTCGTGAGCTGGTCAACCGCATACAGAATCTGCGCAAGCAGTCGGGCTTCGAGGTAAGTGACAAGGTACGCCTCACCCTGCCCGAAGACGAGGAACTCCATCGAGTCCTCACGGTATATGGCTCCTACATAGCTAAGGAAGTGCAGGCCATCTCCATCGAGGAGAAGAGCGCCTTCACCCCGACGCTGGAGCTGGATCTGGACGAGCGACTGATCCCCGTTTATATCGAGAAAGCTATCTAATCACACGGTGTAGGGCGGATGTACACCGCCCTACACTCTTACATGACTACTATACAATGAGCAACCAGAAAACCTCCTACACGGACGAAGAGCTACAGGAGTTCCGTGACTTGATCTTGCACAAGCTCGACCAGGCTATTCGCGATTATGACCTCCTGAGAGAAAGCGCTACAGACCGTGCAAGCAACGATGTATCCGACACCCAGCCTACCTTTAAAGCTGTCCATGAAGGCGCTGCTGCCCTCTCCAAGGGAGAAGCTGGTCGTATGGCCGAGCGACTACTGAAGTTCATCCACAACCTCCAGGCGGCACTGCGTCGCATCGAGAATAAGACCTACGGCATCTGCCGAGAGACAGGTAAGCTCATCCCCAAGGAGCGCCTGCGTGCCGTCCCCCATGCTACTCTCTCCATCGAAGCTAAGCTCCAGGAGAAGAAGTAAGCCTACTGCAAGCGAAGAAGCAAGCCCACAGACTGATGACAAGAAGCACTAAGACAGCGCTCCTCACGGGAGGCTTCGTCCTCCTACTGCTCCTCATAGACCAGGTGACGAAGATCTGGGTCAAGACCTCGATGGTAGAGGGGGAGATGCACCAGATCACCTCGTGGTTCAAGATCTACTTTGTCGAGAACGAAGGGATGGCCTATGGCATCACGTTCGGGAGCAAGCTCCTCTTGACCCTCTTCCGCATCATCGCTATGGGGGCCGGAGTCTATTACCTAGCGGGGCTGATCCGGACGGGGCGCTTCTCCCTGGGCTTCTGCCTCACCCTCGGGCTTGTAATAGCCGGGGGGCTAGGCAATGTCATCGACTGCCTCTTCTACGGGGAGATCTTCACCTCCAGCCACGGGGCAGTAGCACAGCTCGTCCCCTGGGGCGAGGGCTACGGCTCCTTCCTCCACGGCAAGGTCGTCGACATGCTCTACTTCCCACTCATCGAGACGACCTACCCTGAGTGGAGTCCTTTCTACGCTGGAGAGCCCTTCATCTTCTTCAGCCCCATCTTCAACTTCGCTGACTCCTGCATCTCCGTAGGAGTAGCACTTCTCCTCCTGTGCTATCGGCATACCTTCGCCCAGGCCCTAGAGCTCATCTCCCCGGGGCAGAAGTCGGACCAAGATGAAGCGTCCGAAGGTGACTGTTAGCCACCCCTACGCTTAGCGCTCATGTGTCACTACTGGAAGTCCTCCCGAGGCGCTACTGGTGCCTCTCTGATGGCGCTACTGGTGCTTCTCCTGAGTCTCGGAGCCTGCTCTGGGCGAAGGGCTAAGTGGGAGAAGATCGACCTAAAGACGATGCAGCAACTGATGCCCGAGATGCTCGTGGCTGAAGCCGCCTTCGCTCAGCGCTCCCTAGATGACAGCCTACGTATCCTCGGCTACCAAGCCATCCTAAGTCGCCACGGCTATACACTGGCCGACTGGGATAGCTCGCTCGTCTGGTACGGGCGGTATCGTATCGAGGAGTACAGCAAGATCTACGAGTATGCCGCAGCGACACTGACGCCTCAGCAGAAAGAGCTTCGCCGAAGGGCCGATAGCCTCGAGCTCCTCGAGATGCGACGAAACGCTTGGCTCTCGGGGAATGTAGACTCGGTGAACCTCCTCAGAGACAGTGTCTCCTACCATGCGTCAGGGAGCTATCTGGAGCGGAGCTTCACCCTAGAGCCCAGCTCTGGCTACAGCGCTGGCACGGAGCTTCGCTTCCTGGTGCGTCTGCATGGCGCCCAGGGCAAACTCCCTGCTGGTAGCCTAGCGATGCAGCTCCATCTCCTCTACAGCGACTCTACTCAGAGCATCCAGACTCTTGGCTCGCTCCAGTCGGGCCTCAATCGCCTCTCCATCACCATCCCCGAGGGGAAGACGATGCGTTCGGCTGTCGGGCTCCTCAGGGGGCGCCTTCCCCGCACGAAGTCTAAGGTCTTCGTCGTAGACAGCTTCAGCGTCGTCCGTTACTCGGGGTCGCACAGTCCCGCCACCTCGCCCGCCTCGGATGAAGCTTCAGAGGAAGAGCTCACCTCCGCCCCCGAGGTCGAGGACGAAGGCGGACGTTAGCCCCAGCCGATGGATACAGCTCCCACACCTCGCTATGCGAGTCACCACCTCCGCCTCGGGCGCTATATCGCCCGCTCGGTGCTGGTCGAGTCTCTGGGATCGGGGCGCTATCGCTTAACCCCCTTCAGCGCCGAGCTCGAGCGGACGATCTTCCTCTCGGGGACGCTTCGTCTGGAGTGCGCTACTTGCCCCCTCTCAGAGGAAGGGACTCCAGAGGAGGTCACGTGGCGAGAGCTCCAGAGCCTCCTCGATGAGCACGAAGGCTGGACACTCCTCCTTCCTCGGGATCGAGGCTACTAAGATCACTAAGGTTTCACCATAATTCATATACCCTACCCCATCATGTCAGATCGCAAAGTACGGGTTCGCTTTGCCCCCAGCCCCACGGGTGCCCTCCACATCGGAGGCGTGCGGACGGCTCTATATAACTACCTGTTTGCCAAGGCACATAGCGGTGAACTCCTCCTCCGTATAGAGGACACAGACAGTCAGCGCTTCGTGCCTGGTGCCGAGGCGTACATCATAGAGGCACTTCAGTGGCTTGGTATTCACTTCGACGAAGGAGTAAGCTACGGAGGAGACTGTGGCCCCTACCGCCAGAGCGAACGTAGAGATATCTACCGCAAGTACGTACAGCAGCTCCTCGATGCTGGGCGTGCTTATATCGCCTTCGACACACCCGAAGAGCTGGAGGAGAAGCGCAAGACGATCCCCAACTTCCAGTACGATGCTACTACCCGAGGATCGATGCGCAACTCCCTCGTCCTCCCCAAGGAAGAGGTCGAGGCACTTATAGCACAGGGTACGCAGTATGTCGTCCGCTTCCTCGTCACCCCGAACATCGAAGTCGAGGTCGACGATATGATACGTGGACGTGTGTCCTTCAACAGCTCCGTCCTCGACGACAAAGTACTCTACAAGAGCGCTGACGACTTGCCCACCTATCACTTGGCTAATATCGTCGACGACCATCTGATGCAGATCTCCCACGTCATCCGTGGGGAAGAGTGGCTCCCGAGTGCACCGCTCCATGTCCTCCTGTACGAAGCCTTCGGCTGGAGAGACACCATGCCTCGCTTTGCGCACCTAGCCCTGCTCCTCAAGCCCGAGGGCAATGGTAAGCTGAGCAAGCGAGACGGTGATCGTCTAGGCTTCCCCGTCTTCCCCCTCCGTTGGGTTGACCCTAAGACCAGCGAAGTATCCTCGGGCTACCGGGAGAGTGGCTACCTGCCTGAGGCGGTGGTCAACTTCGTAGCGCTCCTGGGGTGGAACCCCGGCAACGAGCACGAAGAAGTCATGTCGATGGAAGACCTCATCAAGTACTTCCGCATCGAGAAGTGCAGTAAGGCCGGAGCGAAGTTCGACTACGAAAAGGGGAAGTGGTTCAACCACCACTACATCCAGGTCTCCGATGACAAGCGCCTAGCAGAGCTCCTTCGTCCTCAGCTGGAGGCTAAGGGCATCGCCTACGACGAGAGCTATGTAGCTCAGGCCGTCGCCCTAGTGAAGGAGCGAGCCCAGACCCTCGTGGAGCTCGAGGAGCAGATCGAGTACTTCTTCACCGCTCCTACAAGCTATGAGGAGAAGACGGTCAAGAAGCGCTGGAAGGAAGACAGCGCTGCTCAGCTCACCGAACTAGCGGCTCTGCTTAGCTCCCAGCCCGAGGCGCTCCCCAGCGAAGCTACCGAGGCTGTCGTCAAGGCGTGGATCGAGGAGAAGGGCTATGGTCTTGGGGCGGTAATGAACTGCTTCCGCCTCGCTCTCGTCGGGGCCGCAAAGGGGCCACACCTCTTCGACATCACGGCGCTCCTAGGTCGTAGCGAGACGCTTCGTCGCCTCGAGCGTGCGATAGCAGTCCTGGGCTAAGACCCCTCGAGACCCACTACATGAATCCTCTATATAGCTTAGCAGGGATACTTGCTTCGGCAGGGCTACATCTAGCGGCCTGCTTCCATGAGAAGGCTCGGCTCATCGTCCGAGGGCGCAGGGAGACTCCCGAGCGACTACGCCGTCTGGAGAAGGGACGGCGGGTCGTGTGGTTCCATGCCTCTTCGCTGGGTGAGTTCGAGCAAGGACGCCCGCTGATGGAGGCCTGGCGAGAGGCGCACCCCGAGTGGCAGATCCTGCTCTCCTTCTTCAGCCCCTCAGGCTACACGGTACGCCACGACTACGCTGGCGCCGATGTCGTCGTCTACCTGCCCTCCGACCGAGAGCCCTCGGTGAGTCGCTTCCTGCGCCTAGCTCGCCCCGACGTCGCTATCTTCATCAAGTACGACTTCTGGCCGACGATGCTCTGGGAGCTTGCTCGAAGGGAAGTGCCTACCTACCTCATCTCTGCCATCTTCCGAGAAGACCAGCTCTTCTTCCGCTGGTACGGGGGCTGGTACCTGAGACTGCTCAAGCTCTTCCGTCACCTCTACGTACAGGACACCCACTCGGAGGAGCTCCTCCTCCAGCATGGCGTCACTGAGGTCAGTGTTACGGGGGATACCCGCTTCGACCGTGTCGAGGCCATCGCCAGAGCTGCCAAGGAGGTACCAGAGGTGAAGGCGCTCGACCGAGGTCGGCTACTCATCGCAGGAAGTACTTGGCCCGAAGACGAAGCGATCCTCATCCCGTACTTCAACCAAGCTAAGGACGACTTCACCCTCGTGCTCGCTCCGCATGAGATCCACGAGGAGCACCTCCGAGCCATCGAGGCTCAGCTCACTCGGCCTGCCGTACGGCTCTCCCAGTGTCGGGCAGGCCAGCCCCTCCCCGAGGGTACGGCTTGCCTGATCATCGATAGCTTTGGCCTACTCTCCTCTGTCTACCGCTACGGCACTTGGGCCTACGTCGGTGGAGGCTTCGGCAAGAGCGTGCACAATACGCTGGAGGCCGCCGTCTACGGCATCCCCGTCTTCTTTGGTCCTGAGATCCACAAGCACCGGGAAGTGCGGGAGCTCGTTGCCCGCTCCTCCGGCTTCATCCTCCATGATCAAGCCGAACTAGCACAGCTACTCGACCGCTTCTCTTCGCTCGAGGAATGCCAAGCACTCCGCACGCGTACCGAGGCCTACTTTGCCGAGGAGCGAGGAGCGACTGAGGCGATCCTCTCCGACCTCTTCCCCAAGGAATAGGCCGAAGTCCATTCGATACCACCACAGACGAGCCTCCGAGGGTATGCCCTCGGAGGCTCGTTGCTTTTTACAGGGAAGCGCTCCTAGCCCTTATTCCAGAGGGGAAATAGCACGTGCTAGGAGGCAACAGTAGCGCTTCCAGAGAAGGAGCAGTAGCGCCTCCTCGGAGGCAACAGTAGTGCCTCGAGGCAGGCGACGAGTGTCGATGCTCGTAAAGGGCAATAGTCCCCGAAGAGCATCGCCCCTTTTCCTTGAGAGACGGGAAGCTTGACGCCTCGAAGGCTGAAGCGAAGGGAAGAGTAAGCAGGAATAAAGCATAGGGGCTTCGGCCTTCCCCTGTCCCCTCAATCGACTCAGCTTCAGCCCTTCTCACACCGAAGCGAAGGAGGCGCGTCCCGCTTAACAAGCCTTCTACCTTCGCCTGAAACCGCCTCTCCTTATCCCTTCAGCAAGCCCAGCACCTTCCCCGCTTTTAGCTCGCCCGCATTCCCTTCATAAGAAAGCCTCCTTCCCTTAGCCTGAAAGCAAAAGAGAATGCTTATATTTGTGATAGAGGGATGACTTACGTTCATCCAAAATCACATCTGCTCCCCTATGGAACGAATCTTTCCCCATGTAACCAATGAGACGGCTCGACTGAAAGCCGTCGTCTTAGGCCTGCCCGACAGTCTAGGGCCAGTACCTACCCTCGAAGAGACTTACGACGCTAAGAGCCACGAAGCTGTCCAGCGAGGCATCTTCCCCCGAGAAGAGGATGTTCGCCACGAGATGCAGTGCGTCCTGGATGTACTCACCCGCTATGGTGTCCAGGTGCTACGCCCAGCGCCTCTCAAGGACTACAATCAGGTCTTCGCCCGTGATGTCGCCTTCACCATCGATGACACACTCTTTATCTCCAACCTCATCCCCGACCGGGAGCGGGAGACCGAAGCCTTCGCTAGTTCGATCTTCCCGCTGATAGATCCAGCGCACATCGAGCGCTTGCCCGAGGCGGTACATACCGAGGGGGGCGACATCCTGCTCTACGATGATATCCTCTTCGTCGGAGCTTACTTCGGGGAAGACTATTCAAGCTTCAAGACGGCCCGTACGAACCGCTACGCCATAGACTTCTTCCGTGAGCGCTTCCCCCACAAGCGCATTGTGCCTATCGAACTACGGAAGCACGACCACGAGCCTGCTAAGTCTGTACTCCATCTGGACTGTGCCTTCCAGCCGGTGAGCCGTGGCCGAGCCATCATCTACCGAGAAGGCTTCCTCAACGTCCACGACGTAGCCCTGGTGGAAGAGATCTTCGGCCGAGACAACCTCTTCGGTGTCACCCCCGAAGAAGCCTACCATATGAGCACGAATGTCGTCTCGCTCTCGCCCGAAGCGCTCATCAGCGACAAGCACTTCGTCCGTCTCAATGCCTTCCTGCGTGACGAGTGGGGGATGACAGTAGAGGAAGTCCCCTATCAAGAGATCTCGAAGATGGGCGGACTCCTGCGTTGCTCCACGATGCCTCTGATACGCGAGTAAACGAAGGGGTAGCTCTGCCTCACTCCTAGGGACAATATCCTCCTGCCCCCAGCAGTGAAGAGTAACGCCCCGAGGCGATGCTAGGCGAATGGTCGAAGCCGTACGAGACAGACTCTAGAGGCTATACCCTGCGGATGAGCAAGGCTGAACTTCTCAAAAGGCTAAGGCAGTACTCATCCGAGACCCCAAGCAACAGGACTTAAACAAAAGAATTAGGCGAGGTCAGCGACACTAGGTGTCACTGACCTCGCACTTTCATTACCCCTAAAAAGTAAGCCACCCTAGCCCGTCTCCCTCTGAGGGAGGAGCTAGGGTGGCTCGTTGGTTTGTGGCTTAGCGCCGCTCTTGTCGGAGGCTTACTCAGAAGCTCTCAGAAGCCTTGACGCCAGGATACTTGAAGCATTAGCACTGGAGAGCCTGAAGCGTTAGCGCCGGGAGACCTGAAGCCTTGATGCCAGGATACCTGAAGCATTAGCATTGGGGAGCCTAAGGCCTTAGCGTCGGGATGTCTGAAGCCTTGTCTCGGATCGACAGCGGGCTTAGCGCTAGGAGGGAGGCCTTAGTCCTTCTTGTACTTCGACCAGTCTACATTCCGCATGTCGCCAGAAGTAGCGACCTCACGGTGGAAGGCGAAGCAAGCGTCTAGATTCTGTGGGGTCTGTCCCTTGACACCAAGCTCGAGATAATCACGGAGGAGCTGCTTGTAGTCGGGGTGGACGCACTTCTCTATGATCTCCTCGGCACGCTGGCGAGGACTCTTGCCTCTCAAGTCTGCGATGCCATACTCCGTAATAATGATCTTCACCGAGTGCTCACTGTGATCGAGGTGGGAGACCATAGGGACAAAGGCCGAGATCTTACCGTCCTTCGCCGTGGAGGGAGTAGTGAAGATGGAGAGGTAGCCATTACGGGCGAAGTCTCCCGAGCCCCCTATCCCGTTCATCATACGGGTACCGTTGACGTGGGTGGAGTTGATGTTGCCGAAGATGTCCGCTTCTAGTGCTGTGTTGATGGTGATGACACCGAGACGACGGACGATCTCAGGGTTGTTAGAGTACTCCTGTGGGCGTAGCAATAGCTTGTCCTTAAAGAAGTCAAGGTTACCGTAGATCTCCTGGATCACGGGGCGAGTCACCGATAGCGAGCAACCGCTGGCGAACTTGACACGACCCTTCTTCATCAACTCGATCACCGCATCCTGGATCACTTCTGTGTAGATCTCGAAAGCAGGGATCTGCTTGTTGTCTCCGAGTGCTCCTAGGACGGCGTTAGCGACGTTGCCAACACCGCTCTGCAGAGGGAGGAACTCCTTAGGTAGGCGTCCTGCCTCCATCTCGGCGACGAGGAACTTAGCTACGTTGTCCCCGATGGCCTTCGTCACATCATCCAGGGGTGCGAAGGCACCTTCATCATTGGGCTCGCTGGTGTGAACTACCCCTACGATCTTCTTAGGATCTACTTGGATGAAGGGCTGACCGACACGGTCGCTAGGAGAGTAGATAGGCATGTCCCGGCGGTGAGGCGGGTCTAGTGGCTCGGCCAAGTCATGCATACCGCGGATCTCCTTGGGGTGCTTATCATTGAGCTCGACGATAATCTTGTCGGCAAGGCGGCAGATAGTGGGAAGGATACCTACACCCGAGGTAGGTACGATCTGACCATCCTCGGTGACGTCAGCGGCTTCGACTATGGCTACATCGATCTTACCGAGGAAGCCATAACGGAGTTCCTGAGCCAGCATCGATAGATGCATATCGAAGTAAGGGTTGGTCCCAGCATTGATCCCGGTACGCATGTCCTTATTGGACTGGTAGGGCGTGCGGAACTTCACTGCCTCGGCACGAGCAAGGGCGCCATCGAGACGATCCCCCGTGCTCGCTCCTGTGAACATCCCTATCTTGAAGGGACGACCAGCAGCGTGCTCAGCTTCGGCACGCTTAGCGATAGCCCCTGGGACTACCTTAGGACAACCTGCGGGGGTAAAACCGCTAAAGCCAACATTGTCGCCGTGCTGCACTAGGGCAGCAGCTTCGTCGGCTGTGATAAACTTCAAAGCCATAATTCTCTATGTCTATAGTGTGTGCTATTAGTTAGCGCTAGGTGGGGAAGGAGGAGGGCGCTAAGGCTCGGGCGCACGAGGGCACACTGCTAGCTGGCTCCTAAGACCTATCCTAAGGCAAATTTAGGCATTATTT
>ERZ773067.234-NODE-234-length-36591-cov-3.014862_pt1 | contig 36591 bp, 36 predicted proteins | sample MGYA00580622_ERZ773067 | MGnify/ENA primary metagenome ERZ773067 (study PRJEB29015, sample SAMEA2737998) | human oral metagenome | biome: human oral; feature: human-associated habitat; material: dental | place: China | collected 2113 ...
GCAAAAGCTTAAAATCTGATATAGCTTAATTTTTTTATTTTTTATGTTTAGTTATAAACATTTATGGAGGATTATGAAAACTTTAAGTGTTGGTAAAAGAATTAAAAACAGGCGGAAAGAAATAGGTATAACTCAACTTCAAATTCAAGAGCAAACATCTATATCTTCTGGTAATTTGAGTTGTATTGAAAACGATAAATACTTACCTTCCTCATTAGCTCTTCTGGAATTATCAAAGATTTTAGAATGCTCTATGGAGTGGATTTTAACTGGAGATTATTTTATTGAAAATACTAATAAAGAAACTTTAAATATCGAAGATGTATTTGAAATTAAGCTTATTGATTTGTTTAGAAATATGTCTGATGGAGATAAATTTGAACTTCTAGTTATTGCTAAATTCAAAGCAGAAAAGCAACGCAAAGAAAAAACAAATTCATCATCTTTAGAGTAAAAAGGTCATAATATATAATATTACCAAATTTTATTCATTCATGGTTAACTACATACTTATCCACCTTTATATTTATTCATTTTTTTGTTATAAATATAAATAATATTCTTTTACTTTGTCCCATTAACTTGCTAAAGTATTTTTGCCAAAAAAGTCTCAAAAGTGCCGAAAATAAGCCAATGGGACATCATTTTTTTAAAGTGTTATTTTGTCGCATTGCTCAAACCCCTTTTTTAACCCATTTTCCCTCATTTTCGCACGCTTCCCCTTTTTAGCGTTCCTTTCCTCGAACGCTGATAAACAGGGGCTTTCCGCCCTTTGCCCTCTCGTTTTCGCACGCTAAAATCACACCTCGCACGCTCCGCACGCACACTTCCGCACGCGTTCCAATTTGTCACCTAACTTTTGGATCAGCTTAAACACAAAAAATAAGGATAATCTACTGAAAAGCCTGTATTATCAACGCTTTCAGCCGATTATCCTCTTATTTTTCATCACTTCAAAAACTGAAATGAAATTTTGACCGTTTTTCTCATTATTGCTGTCACAAACTCTTAAAATTGTCCTCGTTAAATTCGCTCTATCCCTTGTTATCTCTGCCTTTCCCGTCCTATCCCGTTCTCTCCTTTGAAGTCTCATTTTAAATCTAGTTTGTGACAGATATTCTGAGAGAGTACAGCTTTCACACACTTCGTGTGCGAGTTGTGCCGTAAGATAAGCTTCATTGCCGCAAGCTTTTCATCCCACCGAGAGATTTTTGTTTAGTAGAAAATTATTAAAAAATTTCCTATTAAACAAAAAAATACTGACCACAAAAGTCAGTGTTTTAATTCTAACTTTTGCGGTCAGTACAAATCAGTATCTCTCTTCTTAATATTTTATTTATTATTTTCATCCTTCAGCACAGTCATTTCAGCATTCTTCAAATGGCAATAAAGCTTTCCTTCCTCCGTGTAGCTCTCAAACACACCTACTACCTCAATATCAGTTCCGTCTTTTGGAAAATCTTTTGGATATTTAAGTTTTTTCTTAGGTGCAAACTCTATGCCCTGGCTGCAACAGCCTGCCGCATCGGATATAAAGCAATAATTATAATATTTTTTTGTCGGTTCAAAAAATGAGGATAAATACTGTCCCTTCATTTTAAACTTTTTACCCTCAAAATCTTCAGGCTGTGTCATTAGCAGATAGACTGTAGCATAGACCATATCACTTCCCATTACGGTAAGATCGTAATCCACACCATTTACAGCTTCCTGATTTTTAGCTTCTTTAAGCTTGGCTTCAAAGTCAGAAGTAGCTCCCAAGACCTGTCCGTTCTCTGTAACAATCTGACCTTCCGTATCAGAAGCAGAGCTTGTTGCAGCCTTTTCTTCATCTTCAAGCTTTTTAACCTGTTCGTCTATCTCCTTATTTACCTGTGCACTTATGGCCTTTTCTACCACGTTCTGTTTCTGCAGCTTATTTCCGGCCTGCTCCTTATTGCAGGCTGTAATTGCAAAAATCATTACAATACTTGTAAATAATAAAATTTTCTTTTTCATACCTCATAGCCTCCTAAGGTAATTAAAACAAATCTTTGTGTTTAAATGGTGAGCAAATCATCCTTTAACCCTTCCTATAACAGCACATATGAAAAATGCCGCCATATCAGCCACTACTATTGTAGAACCCACCGGTGTTGAAACTAAAATAGAAACCAACATTCCTATCATAGCACATATTACGGATAAAGACGCCGAAAAGATAACCACACCCTTAAAGTTCTTGATAATTCTCATAGCCGAAAGTGCGGGGAAGATTATCAAGGCCGAAATAAGGAGCGAACCTACAAGATTCATTCCCAAAACTATGATTACAGCTATAATTACAGCTATCAAAAGATTATATTTGTCTGTCTTTACACCGGTTGCCTTTGAAAAATTTTCATCAAAGGTGACTGCAAAAAGCCTATTATAGAACAAGACAAAAAACACCATTACAAGTACGGAAAATACTATGCAGACAATAACCTCTTCTTTGCTTAATGTAAGTATTGATGTAGAACCGAAAAGGGTGGTACACACATCTCCCGACACATTTCCCTTTGTATTAAATAAATTCATCAGCATATAGCCGATAGCCAATGCTCCTACAGAAAGCATAGCTATAACCGCATCTCCCTTTATAGAGCTGTTTTGCCCTGTCTTAAGCAGGAAAATTGCTGTTATTATAGTAACAGGCAGGATAATTATCATTTTGTCGGTAAGTCCGATTACACTTGCAACTGCCATAGCTCCAAAGGCTACGTGTGAAAGTCCGTCACCTATATATGAAAACCTTTTAAGCACCAGAGTAACTCCCAAAAGTGATGAGCAGAGGGCAATAAGCACACCTACTATAAAGGCATAAATTACAAACGGAAATTGAAGATAATACTGCAATTTTTCTAAAATTTCTACCAAAATTACTCCCTTCTATACTCCAAGGCTTTCCCTTGCATCACTTTTAAGATAGTCTTTCTTACTTCCAAAGAAAAGCTGACCTTTACTCCCTATATGAAGCACATTTCCAGCCTCATTTTCTATTGCTGCCAAATCATGTGACACCATAATTATGGTTACACCCGACTTATTTAATTCACTTATAAGTCCGTAAAACTCAGCCGTTACCTTCGGATCGAGTCCGCTTACCGGCTCATCTAAAAGAAGCAGTTTATCCGTTGCGCAAAGTGCCCTTGCAAGCAAAACTCTTTGCTGCTGTCCTCCGGAAAGATTACGGTAACATTTCTTTTTAAGATCCATAATATGCAGTCTTTCAAGATTTTCCTCAGCTCTTATTTTATCCTCTTTTCTGTAAAACACCCTGCTGCCTATCCTTGCAAGATTTCCTGACAAAACAATCTCCCACACAGAAGCCGGAAAATCTTTTTGTGCCAGACTCTGCTGTGGGAGATAACCTATTTCATACGGCAGAAGTCCGTCACCGTAAATAATCTCTCCCGACACAGGTTTCATAAGCCTTAGCAGAGTTTTCATAAGAGTAGATTTACCGGCTCCGTTTTCTCCGATTACATAGAGATAATCACCCTTTTCCACCTTAAAATTGATACCTGTTGCCACAAGCTGATCCTTATAGCCAAGTTCAAGATTTTTACAAGTGATGAACGCCATATTTTATTTCTCCAAATCTATATACTTAATTAAAACTATCCCACCATAAGCCATATAGCATTTCTTTCTAAGTTAAGAATGAACTATTATTTAAATCTGTGACTTATACGGTGAAGTCCCGAATATCTGCAAATATCGTAATTAAACCATAGGCTTAATTACGATATTTTGTGAACAATTTATTTAAGCGCCTCTTCCAGTGCCTTTAAATTATCTTCCATTATACCAAGATAAGTAGCTCCATCAGCAATCTGATCTGCTGTAACAGACTGCATAGAATTCATTTCAACTATCTTCTGATCTTTAGCCTTAGTTGTCTCAACTATCTTCTTTGCTATCTTCTGATCAGAATTTTCAATTACTAAAACATTATTAAGCTTAAGCTCATCTGCTTTCTTTGCGAGGAAGGCTACTGTCTCAAAGCTTGCCTCAGTCTCTGCACTACAACCCACAAAAGCTGCATAGTACTTAAGTCCATAGTCATCAACTAAGTAACGGAATGGGAATCTGTCACCGAAAAGTACTGTTTTATTCTTAGCTTTCTTTACCGCCGCAAGATATCTTGAGTCCAGATCACCAAGTTTCGAGGTATATTCAGCTGCGGTTCCCGCATAATAGTCCTTGTTCTCAGGGTCGATAGTCTGAAGTCTTGCAGCCAGTTCATTTACAAGTGAAGAAGCGTTTCTGAGTGAAAGCCATACATGCTCATCATACTCAACCTCGTCATGATGATGACCATCCTCTTCATGATCATGGTCGTGATCTGCATCCTCTTTGTGATCATGATCGTGATCCGCATCTTCCTTATGCTCGTGGTCATGGTCTGCGTCTTCCTTCTTACCATGGTCATGATCGTGCTCATCTTCTTCCTGCATGCCCTCTACAACTTCCTCTTCCTTTACATTGTTTCCAAGTGCCTCAAGAAGATTTACCACCTGCATCTTATCATTTTTACTCTCTTTAAGTGCATCCTTAACCCAACCGTCAGACTCGCCGCCTACATATACAAAAAGGTCACAGTTAGCAATCTTTGCTATATCCTCGGCTGTAGGCTGGTAGCTGTGAAGGTCAACACCTTTATCCATAAGATAAGTGATTTCATAATTATCCTTCTTATCCCCTACAAGCTCTCTTATCCAGTCATATTCCGGGAAAATGGTACAAACTACACTGAGTTTCTTATTTGTATCATCTGTTTTAGTCTCGCTTGAACTACTTGCTATACTTGCGGTACTTTTATTGCTCGCTGTACTTGCAGTTGAAGTCATTGACTTTGAGCCGGACTTAGTATCAGTCTGTGTCTTTGAACAGCCTGCAAATATTCCGCATACCATTACAGCCATAGCTGTAAGCATCATTATTCTTTTTTTCATATCTTCTCCTTTATAACTTTAATTAAATTTTTGCAACTCAGTCGCAATAATACAAAGGATAAAATACTACTCTTTTGCAAATTTGTCAAGGGGGAAATTTGCAAATCTATCTCAAATTTGTAACTATACGTAAGAGAGAGACAAGAAGTATCTGCGAGTTGGGAAGACTGAAAGCTTAGCCAAATTTACATCAGCCACTCCGCTATAGTATCAGCACACACACCGGTTGCATACTTATCCTGATAAGCATAATCAGGTGTGTCTACCCAGGCTGTACCTGCTATGTCTATATGAAGCCAAGGCTTCTTTTCTGCAAAACTTCTTATAAAAAGCCCTGCCGTTATAGTTCCGCAGAATTTACCGCCTACATTTTTTATATCTGCTATATCACTTTCAAGCATTTTTTCATGCTCTTTTCCAAAAGGGATACGGGCATGCTTCTCACCTGTCTTAAGGGATGCTTTGTAGTACTCCTCCCACATTTCATCGGAATCTGTAACCACTCCGCCTATGGTGAAGCCATACATACTTACAACCGCACCTGTAAGGGTTGCAATATCAAGCACCCTTGCTGCCTTCTCATCTCTTACCGCATAGGTAACCGCATCAGCCAGTATCAGTCTGCCCTCTGCATCCGTATCGCAAACTTCTATTGTCCTGCCGCTGTAGGAAGTTAGCACATCACCGTCTACATAGCTGTCAGGGGCAATTTTATTCTCTACAGTCGGAACAATGGCTGTTACATTTACTTTTGCCTTTAGTTTAGCAAGTATGGCAATAGCTCCTACTACCGCTGCCGCACCCCCGTTGTCCCCTCTTATACCTGCCATAAACTGCGAAGGCTTCAGACAGTATCCGCCTGTATCCACAGTTACACCTTTGCCCACTATGGCTGTGATTTCCTTTGACTTAGGGTTTCCTTTATATCTAAGCACCACAAGATAAGGAGGAAAGGCACTGCTCCCCCCTACTCCCAGTATACCGCCCATCTTCTTTTTTCTAAGCTTATCAACAGGCAGTATTTCAACTTCTATATCTGTGTCTTTTACAAATTCGGCTATTTCTTCGCTAAATTCTTTTGGATGAAGATAATTTGCAGGGGCATTTACCATGTCCCTTGCAAAGATTATACTGTCGCTTATTATCTCGGCTTTCTTAAGAAGCGGCTCTATATCAAGCTTCGTACCTGTTATGTATATTTTTACATCTTCTTTCTTAACCTTGCTCTTGTACGTCCTTGCAGGCTTAACTGAAAGATAAATCCCCTTGGCAAAACTTACAAAGCTTTCTTTGTTAAGCTTAAGGCTTTCTATATTAAAGCTGTATTCTTTTATCTCATACTTCTTAAGCTCTTTGCAGGCTTTTGCAGAGATTTCCATAGAGATGCCCGACTCTTTTACATTTTCTCTTCCTAGTCCCACTAAAAGTACCTTTTTACCATTTTCTACAGGAAACAGCAAGGTTTCAAGATATTCTGCCTTAAAAATATCCTTTACCTTACTTTCATACGGGTAATTTTTTTCCTTGCTCTTTACATATACTACCTCTGTATTTCCTAAATTTCCTAAGCTTATTTCCATCTATTCCTCCTTAAGAAATATCTCAACTACTGTATCAGTTTCATCAGGAAGCGGATAACAGTCTGCTGCATGAGGTGAAAAGAAGAAGAAAGAATGCTCCGAAAATTCCTTCAGATTCCAGTAGAAGGTTTCATCTATAACAGAATTGTCCTTTACAAGACGCATTTTTTCTATCTTTCCTGCCAAATCAGGAAGGCAGATTGCTCCTGCCTGCTCCTCCATTACATGTGCATAGAGAATATTTCCTTTTCTTGTAAATCTTCCCCACTCAGGTTTTGGAAGCTCTGCGTAACCACAGTCATAGATACTTCTTCCGTTCTGCTTCATCCAGTCTCCGACCTCTTCAAGTATCTTTACTGATTCTACAGGAATTTCACCCTTGGCATTCGGTCCTACATTGAGCAAAAGATTTCCACCCTTGCTTACACATTCTACAAGCATTCTTATAACCATCTTAGAAGATTTGTAATGGTTGTCATAGGAGCAGTAACCCCAGTGATTGTTAAGAGTTATACAAGCTTCCCAAGGCAGTGGATTACCTGCCACATCCCTTATTCCTGCAGGCGGTATCATCTGCTCAGGTGAAGCAAAATCTCCTGAATAAGTAGTAGGCTCAAGAGTCTTAATGGAGCCTGCATCCTCTGCACTTCCCTCAAGACGGTTGTCTACTATGATATGAGGCTGAATTGAGCGTACCATTTCCATTAGCTCCTTAGCCTTCCATTTATCGCACTTCATATCTCCGTAGGAGAAGTCAAACCACATAAGGTCAAGATGACCGTAGTTAGTCAGCAATTCCTTAATCTGTCCAAACATAAACTCCAGATAGCGGTCAAAATTTCTGTTTTCGTTACTGCATTTTTCATTATTCCTCATTGGATGATGCATATCCCCAAAATGCGGGAAGTCCTCATGTCTCCAGTCAATTATGGAATAGTAAAGTCCTACCTTTATTCCCTCCGCCCTGAAAGCCTCTAAGAATTCCTTTACAAGATCTCTTTTACAAGGTGCTTTTACTGAATTAAAGTCTGTTAATTTTGTATCAAAGAGGCAGAAGCCGTCATGGTGCTTGGCTGTAAGTACTGCATACTTCATACCGGCTTTCTTTGCAAGTCTTGCCCATTCTTTCGGATTATAGTTTTCAGTAGTAAACTCATCAAAATAAGGTTCATATTCTTCCTTCGGAATCTCATACACACTTCTAACCCATTCACCCCTTGCAGGAATTGCATAAAGCCCCCAGTGAATAAACATTCCAAATCTTGCACTGTTATACCATTTTGTACGCTCTGTCCTGTCTTTAACAACCTGATTCATCTTTTATTCCTCCTCTAAGTAACCACATATTTTAAGCAACATATCCGCCGTACCTACATTGTAACCAGCTGTTCCATAAACTCCCTTACCTTCTTTGTTCACCATACAAATAAGCGGATAAAGTCCCGGTTCAAGATATAGCTCTCTTGACAGTTTCCCTGTTTCCGTATCAAATTCTTCAAACAGGATTTCCTTATTTACAAGTGCCTCACTAACCCTCTTTATATTGGCATCTTCCAATTCTTTTTCATTTTTTACCACAAAGTATATCTTGGTTTTAAGCCTGTTAAATACTTCCTTCTTATCGAAGAGCTCGTTTAAGATATGCTCTGTCGGCTCGGCCTTTGCATCCAGCCAGATAAAGATTCCGTTATCAGCTTTTGTAAGATCACGAAGCGAAGTCTTTTCTGAATTTTTCTTCTCAAAACAGATATTTCTAATAGGATAGTCAGAAAGCATATCACTGATTTTTGCCTCATATAAATTAACCGGAAGCTTAACTGTCTTACCTTCTTCTACATCAACTATTATGGATTTTGCAAATACATTGCCGTTAGGAAGCCTGTTGCTAGTTAACAGCCTGTAAGTTCCTATACTGAGTTCCACTATATTATCTGACTTTTTAATATCTTCCATATCGAAGCTTAAAGGAGCATACTCATCATCTGTAAATTTAGACAGTGAAAAGTTTTCATAATAACTCCAGTGAACATCCTTAGCGAATTCAAACTCAAGTTTTCCTTTAGGACTCTCCTTTGAGACTTCTATAGCAACAAACTCGCCATTTAAGTAAACTTCCATAGAGTCATCCTTTGGATTAAGCCTTGCAGGAATACCAAGGCTTCTTAAAATCTGTATGAAAATTACCCTCTTTGACCTTGCACTCGCATAGCCCGACCAATAAGCTCCATAAGCCGTACTGATTAAGCTTGCATATTCAAACTCAGGCTTTTCCTTAAGCTCTGAATTAACTTTACTAAAAAATTCCCTGATCTCGTCAATATCCGATAACTTTGTACCTTTAAATTTTTCTAAAAGATATTTTCTGAACGGAAGTATCTTTTCATAAGAAACTCTTGGACAAAGCACATATTTATAAAAAATGTCTTTAGGATATTTTTCACAGAGATTGATGTCCGTATATAGACAATGTTCAAATAAGGTGTAGGCTGCTGTATCCTGATAATCCTTAGGAACAAGGCTTTTAAGCAGTTCTGCCTTCCACTCGGCAGGAATTTCATTAATCTCTGTCAAAAACTTCTGCAGTTCAGTTTGATTACTGCAGGACTTAGAAAGGATATCTAACAAAGCCTTTCTGTCATCTTCCTTAAAACCTTCTACCGCTTTATTTGCAGCTTCCTTGTCAAATAAACCTCCTTCTTTGTCAGCTCTTTTTTTAGCCTCTTTCTTCTTTCTTTCATCCGAACCGCCTGATTTTACATGATTTTCACCGGTTCCGGAATTAAGAAGCCCCGGCGCTCTCATAACAAAGGAGTTTTCTACCTCTCTGTAGCCCTCCTTGCTAAGCTTTAGTTCTACGCTTGTGGTATTCTCTGTATCTACAAGGATTTCACCATAACTGCCACCACTGCCTGCAGATATTATAAGACTTCCGTTACCTGTCTTAAGCTTTGTAATACCGTTTTTATCTGTACAGGTTACGGCTATGTCCCCAAGATAACTGTAATTTATTACCTTAAAATATACCCTTGTGTCAGGAACAACTTTCCCTGCTTCATTTACAAGTTTTACCGTAATTTCCTTAGTAGGTGCATAAGTACTTAGGGCATTTACAGCAACCGGTATACCTACTCCGGCATTTACATCTTTTTCAAGTTCAGGATTGTAGCACCTTGCATGTACCATCATAGCTCTTTTGGAAGCATTTAAAAACCAGCCTTGATTCAGTTCATCTTCCGGCTCACAGGCTCCCAGGAAATACCAGCTTCCATCGCACCAAACCTCTACCCAGGCATGGTTATCATCACAATGTGACCAAAGCGGTACATAAACCTGTCTTGCAGGAATGCCTACACTCCTGAATACCGAAACCGCAAAGGTAGACTCTTCACCACAGCGTCCATAGGTATTGTTATATACTGTAAGCGGACTGGCTGTTCTATTATCGGTAGTTCTATAGGTCACTTTTGATGAACACCAATAGTTAAGCTCTATCACAGCCTCTTTCATTGACTTGCCTTTTATTAAACCGGATACTTCCTTATAAAAAAAGCTTCTGTTTTCTGAAATATCCTCATTATTTATCCTTGCTCCGAGTACATATTCTGCAAACATTTCTTCGTCTGCCTTACCCTTAAACTCTCCCTCTTTAAAAAGAAAAGCCCCCTGTCTTGCAAAATCAAGAAAGGTATCTGTAGTATAATCTCCTATATCGCTAAGTGGCATAAAGGCATAAAGGTAGTAAAGAGCCTCTGTTACATCACTGTCTTCTCTTTCAGCCACCCTGTCCAATTCTTCCTTTAATAAATCAAGTTTAAGTTCCTTTATCCTATAATCAAGTCTGTCAATGATTTTTTTATTAAACTCTTTTGAAAACATAGTCCCTCCGTTTCAAAATTTTTATAACTCCTTTAGCACCTTTACAGCCTCTGCTATCTCTTCTTCCGAAGTCTCCCAGATATCATATTCACTAAGTGAAGGAAGTCCCATACTTACTTCTTTTTTTCTGTATATCATTCTGCTGTCTATAACCTTCTTGCCTGACATATGATAGTTTTTTCCACCTGTAATTTCAAATACTTTTTTTATTGCCTTTGCATTTACTTCGGCGCCTATCAGAATATTTATATCATTACCGGCTCTTTCTATAAGTTCTTTTAGAAGTCCGGCTCCTTCCACGCAGTTTCCTTTCTGACCGGAGGTGAGTATTGTATCTACCCCTAGCTCCTTTGCTTTTTCCAATACACTAAATGGTTCCCTGCACATATCAAAGGCTCTGTGAAGCACTGTTTTAGTACCATTTGCTGCCTCTATAAGCTTCTTCATAGCAGGCACGTCCAAATCTCCTTCAGGAGTTAGGGCTCCCACAACTACTCCATCTGCCCCTGCCTTGGTAAATTCTTTTACAGAGTCACACATTTCTTCAATTTCATTATCTGTATAACAAAAATCTCCAAACCTGTTCCTTATAAGAACATGAATCGGCAGGTTAGTATTTTCCCTAACCTGCCTGAATAATGTTAAACTTGGAGTTGTTCCTCCTATTATAAGATTGGCACAAAGTTCAAACCTGGTTGCCCCTCCTTTTTCACCGTTTATAGCAGACTCCAGCCTGTCTATACAGCATTCCAAAATATAATCCTTCATATTTAACCTTTCACAGCTCCTACCATTACACCCTTAACCAAATGCTTCTGAATAAGCGGATAAAGTAACATTACCGGAAGGGATGCCACTACTATTGTAGAATACTTAAGAAGTTCTGACATTCCCTGTAATTTTGCAACCGCAGAAGCATTTCCTACTTTTGTTAAGTCTACCTTATTCTGAATAAGTATTTCTTTCATAACTATAGTAAGAGGCTGAAGCCCTTCTTTATACAGATAAAGCATTGCATTAAAATAATCATTCCATTTTGCAACTCCGTAATAAAGCACAAGCACCGCAATTATCGGCTTACTGAGCGGCACTATTACCTTAAGCATATATTTGAAAGGGGTGCAGCCATCCATCTGTGAAGCTTCGTAAAGTTCATCAGGAATTGAGTTTACTATGTAAGTCCTGCAGATTATCATATTGTATGTAGACATAGCTGTAGGAATTATCATAGCCCATCTTGTATCCATAATATGAAGACTCTTTACAAGAATGTATGAAGGAACTATACCGCCACTAAAATACATTGTAAATATAAAGAACATGGCTACGGCACCTCTTGCCCTGAATTCTTTTCTGGACAGAGGATAGGCACAAAGAATAGTCATAACTATGTTTACCGCAGTTCCCGCAACAAGATAAAATATTGAATTTGCAAATCCTGTCAGTATCTTTGCATTCTGAAAAACAGCCTGATATCCTCTTAATGTAGGCTCTACGGGAAGCAAAAGAACTCTTCCGCTTATAACAGCCTGCGGACTGGAAAACGAAGCCGATACCACATAGATAATCGGATAAAGTACCATTAAAAATATAGTTGTAAGTATGACATAGTTCGCCACTGTGAACGTCTTGTCACCTATACTCATGTATCTGAATTTAGCATTCTCCATTATATCACCCCTTTACCATAAACTATTCGTTGTAATCTTCTTGCATATCCTATTCACTATTACAAGAAGCACAAAAGATACAATCGATTGGAAAAGTCCGGCAGCGGTAGAAAATCCCACATTGGAATTAACCACACCTACCTTATATACAAAGGTTGATATAACCTCGGATACAGAAGCATTTAATGAGTTTTGCATAAGGAAAACTTTATCAAGACCTATGCTCACTATGCTTGCACAGTTAAATATAAGCATAATTATAATAGTTGGAAGGATTGCAGGGATATCTACATGAAGTATGCGCTTAACCCTGTTTGCCCCATCAACTATAGCCGCCTCCTGAAGTTCTTTGCTAACACCCGAAAGAGCCGCTAAGTATATAATAGAAGCATAACCGGCTGACTGCCACACTCCGCTCCATACATAGAGATGCCTGAATATTTTTGGATTTCCAAAGAAGTTTACCGGCTCAAAACCTACTTTCTGTAAAAGAACATTGATTATACCGCTTCTAAGATCCATCATCTGCATCATCATACCTACAAGCACAACTATAGATATGAAATATGGAGCATAAGTAACCATCTGCACAGTTTTCTTATATCTCTTAGCTCTCATTTCATTTATTCCTATTGCAAGAATAATAGGTACCGGGAAAGAAGCCAGAAATGAATATATACCAAGAATTAAAGTATTTTTGATTACTAAAACACTACTGGTAGAAGTCAGAAATTGTTTAAAATATCTGAGTCCTACCCAGTCACTTCCAAATATTCCCTTTCTTATGGAGAAATCCTGAAAGGCAAGCACTATTCCCGCCATAGGTACATAGGCAAATATTATAGCATATATAATCGGAATAGCTATAATAACCCAGAACTGCCAGTTTGCAGACTTAATCTTATTACTTTTACTAACCGTAGCACTATTTTTTGCCATAGCTACATAATTCCTTTCTAAAATCTTAATTTATTTCCCTGCAGTAAGCTTGCATCCCTTGAAGGGACCTTTATTCAACAGGGAATTGCAGATTAATTTCCTATTGAATAAGGAAGCTGTCCAAAGTACGGACAGCTTCCTTAATTTCATCTGCCTATATTTCAGGCAAAAACACTATTTAGTCTGTCTGTCATACGCTGTCTGATATGTCTTTAGGATTTCTTCAATTCCTGCCTTATTAACTGCATCCTTGTAGCTATCCCACTCAGCGTCTATATCCTTCGTTCCTGTTATAAATGCAACAGAGTTTTCTTCAATAATCTTCTCAAGCTCAACTGCCATTGTAGATACCGCTGTACTCTCTTCATCTGTGAGCTTAAGCTCTGAGAGGTTAAGGAGCTTTGTATTGTTGGCGTATGGCTCATAAAGGTTCTTTGATGTATCAAACAAGAGCTTCTCAAGTCCTGCAGGTGAATAAGGGTCCACGTTTGGATCAACTGCCTGTCCAAGACGGTATGAAGCAGGAGCAACTCTCAGACCTACATCCTGCCAGTCATGGTTCTGAGGATCTGATGAATAGAGATTAAGTACTTCGTAAAGCGCAGGCTCACCATTTAAGCCAACCTTTCCCTTAGGGTTAAGCACCCAGTCTTTTCCTTCTTCAGCACCATACTGAGAACAAAGGTCACCTGTCGGACTATTATAGAAGAAGTCTACCCAGCGCAGAGCTGCTTCTACATTCTTACACTTATCTGTTATACAAAAACCGCCTGAGTTAAAGCCTGAGTTGTGGATGGTCCAAGCTATCTGGGTTCCATCAGGTCCCTTAAGAGGGGCTACAGGTACGTAGTTTCTATAAAGCTCGTTGTTGCTCTCAGGGTCTATAACGTCTGAGTTAACACCTGCTGTAAAGAAAAGGATAGGTGCATCTGCCTGATTGGCAAGAGTTCTAAGCTGTTCACTTGTCTGAGTGAAGTTACCGTCATAGATAGCTCCCATCTTATACAGCTCGTTCATATACTTAAGACCTGCTTTATAAGCATCTGTAATAGCTACAGTTTCAACCTTCTTAGTCTCATCATTAAGGACTACATAGTCTCTCGCACTAAGGGTTGCGGACTTACTTGGTACAAAGGTAAATGAACCCATAAGCCAGTCCTGCATACGGGTGTGCCAGCCCTGAGCCGCACCTGCAACTGCAATTCCACCCTTCTTATATTCTAAGAACTTCTTACATACATTCTTAAACTCTTCTGTAGTAGTAGGTATCTCAACTCCCATTTCCTTAAGGTATTTCTGATTTACCCACATTCTTCTTGCAAACTGGCAGTGATAGCAGTCATTCACTCCACCTAAAGAGTAAATCTTTCCATCAGCTTCCTTTGTTTTGTTGATATCGTAATTAGCAACAAGTTTTAAGTAATTAGGAACATTTTTCTCTGTAAGATAATCATCAAGCGGAATAATAACTCCCTCTTTTACACCATACTTAGCAAGATTTGGTGCACCGCCGAGTATTACATCAGGATAATCTCCGGACTGTAATAAGAGGTTAAGCTTCTCCTCATACTCATCTCTTCCGGCTGTTACGAACTTAATATGAATTCCTGTCTTTTCCTCTAAAAATTTGGTAAAGTCATTGGTTTCAAAATCCTGCACGTTAGGCATGCTAAGTGTAAATACAGAAAGCTCCAGCTTACCATCTTTTACTATTGGATAAGTACCTGCCTCATTAAGTGCCACTCCCGAAGTTGCCGCACTGCTTGTTTTACTTGTCTTCTGTGAGCTTGTCTTACCCGCATCATTCCCCTTTTCGCCACAAGCAGTAAGTGTGCTTGCCGCAAGAACTGTAGCAAGTCCCATTGCCAAAAATTTTTTAAGCCCTTTCTTCATGTTCTCCTCCTTATAATATAAGTTCCCCTTATTATCTAAAGCCGTTTTATCACCTGAACAGACATTCTTCCGGTAATATACAAAAATTATATTATAAACCTGTTGTTTATTGTAATTTTCTTAAAAATTAGCTTAAGATAACCAAGTTTCAATTAGATTATACATAAAAAAAATAAAAAATCAACATCTATACAGGGGTTTTTAGGGGTAATTTTATACATTAATACTAAGTTGGTCAGTTGTCCACTTTTGTCCATTTTAAATTCTTGTAAAATATCGAAAAAAAATCCTTATTGACGGCTTGTTTACCGAAAATAAGGATTATAAATATTACTCCCGTTTATTTGCCTTTTTCTTCCCTATATTTTTTTCTGTAATCAGTATAGAACTCTTTATAAGCTTTTGTTATAAAATTATACTCATACATCTGCTCTAAAATTCTGTTAAAATCATCGAACCTTATATCTGCTCTCGCAAGACTGCTGAGGAGTCCTGTAATTATCTTCTTATATTCATCCGAAGACATTGCCCCGTCTCTCCAGAGAATATTTGCTTTATAGGCATTCTTAAAGTCCTCTCCATGTCTGATATCCTCCGTTAGATCATCTTTAATCTCAAAATCCGCACCGGTTATATCAAATACATTCTTAGCAGAGGTATTGGTAAAATACATATCATTACCCAGCCTATACAGGTTTTTATAAAAGGAAGTTCCCTTATCGGTTCTCTTTTGATAATAATCCGGTAAAAAAGGACTAAATGCTATAGAAACCATAGAAACTCCTTTAAACCTCTTATATTCTTTATCAGGATTAGACTTCACTCCGTTTTCATAATAAATTTTCATATTATATTCTAACGGATAGTCAAGCTTAAGAGGTTCTCCGTCTGTAAGAATCAGAAAATAATACTTCTTTCTGTCTGCCCATATGTATGCCGGGCTTTCTTTCAACCCCAAAGATTCACAAGAATCTATAATTATTTCCCTATGATCTTTTTTTGCCTTATACTTTTTTAGTACATATTTAATTTCTTCACTTGTTATCCTATACTCAACATTCTTTTCAAAGCCCTCTTCAGCTTTTCCCAAAGCTTTCTCTACTTCACTTTTAGGCTCTTTCTTCTCTCTTTTCTCTTCCTCTTTTCTTTCCCTTTCCTTTTCTTCCTCCAGCTTTTTGTTTTGTTTCTCCTGCAGATATCTGGCTTTATCTCCCTGCTCTTTGAGCTCACTTTCAGTAAGTGTCATTGACTGCCACCAAATCAAATCTACCACTCCCACCAGCATAGCTGTCAGTCCGTACCATAAGCCGGCACCGAATACAGCCATTATCCCGGTGACGAGTGTAATCAATGTAAATATCAATATACCATATAAATACTTCTTGGTGGTAAAATCTCCATACAGCATAGCATCTATAATTCTTGCAATTTTTTCTTTAGTGCTTAGCTTCATCTGCTATCTCCATTAAAAAGTTATTCCTTTTTTGTCTTTAATCAGCTTTACCCCGCCTGCTATGATGAACGCCCCACATACAGCAGAAACCACCACCAACACTATACCTAAAGCAATATTGACTATACCCACAAAGTTCATACTCCTATAAGCCTTTTCGTTGCTATTATCATACTCCGACATTTTTCTTCTCCTTATATTTATGTTTTTACAGCATAATCTCAATATTTTGTAAATAATCAGAGATAAATGCTGTATATTAATACTAACATATTTAAAAGAAAAAATAAAGTAAGATATCAAACTTGAATTTTTGTGCTGAAATGGGTATAATTCTTGTAGTATACACAAAACATCAACATCAATGTGTTCTCACATGGAAAAGAGGTTTTATGAAAGGATATGTTAATACAAATATAGGAGAGGTTTCAATCAACAACGATGTTATCGCCAGCTATGCAGGTTCCGCCGCCATTGAGTGCTTCGGTATAGTTGGCATGGCTTCCCTAAGTATGATTAGCGGTCTTGCAACTTTATTAAAGAAAGACAGCTTAAGCAAGGGTGTCGATATTTTAATCGAGAATAATGAAATTACGGTTAAGCTTCATATTATTGTGGCTTACGGAGTAAGCATTTCCGCAGTGGCTGAAAATCTTATTGAAAATGTAACTTATAAGGTTGAAGAATTTACAGGTATGAAGGTAAAAAATATCTACGTTTACGTAGAAGGCGTAAGAGTCGTTGATTAAGGAGGATTCACAAGTGGCAATATCTAAATTGGATGCACCTATGCTTAAAAAGGCATTTTTGGCAGGTGCTGCGAGACTTGAGTCTCAAAAAGAAAGAATTAATGAACTTAATGTATTTCCGGTTCCTGACGGGGATACCGGAACAAACATGACTCTTACAGCCATGTCTGCGGTAAAAGCAGTAAATGCAGTTGAGAACCTTACAATAGAAAACCTTGCCAAGGCTATGTCAAGCGGTTCGCTAAGAGGTGCAAGGGGAAATTCCGGTGTTATTCTTTCCCAGCTTCTTAGGGGCTTCTGCAGGGAAATAACAGCTCATGCGGATAATGTAACTGTACCTGTGCTTGCTTCCGCCTTTAATAAGGCTGCTGAAACTGCTTACAAGGCTGTTATGAAGCCAAAAGAAGGAACCATTCTTACCGTTGCCAAAGGAGGCGCTGACAAAGCAGCTGAGCTTGACGGCACAACTAATGATATAGCAAAGTTTGCAGGTGAAGTTATTGCTCATATGGAAAAAGTTCTTGACTCAACTCCTGAGATGCTTCCTGTTCTTAAAGAAGCCGGCGTAGTCGATTCGGGCGGTGCAGGACTTTTAGAGGTACTTAAAGGTGCCTATGATGTGCTTCTTGGTAAAATAGTTCCGCTTGCAGACGGAAATATAAATACTCCTGCTGTTTCATCAGGCAAATCCGGAATTACTGATGACATAGAAACTGCTGATATTAAATTTGGCTATTGTACAGAATTCATCATTATGTCTGAAAAAGAATTTACCGAAAAGGATGAGACAGATTTCAAACAGTATCTGGAAGGACTTGGTGACTGTATAGTAGTTGTTGCTGATGATGATGTAGTTAAGGTACATGTCCACACCAATGATCCGGGACTTGCTATCCAAAAGGCTCTCACATATGGACAGCTCACAAGCATGAAGATAGATAATATGCGTGAAGAACACCATGAAAGAGTTATTGAAAATGCCACACAGAAAGCTCGTGAACAGAAAGAAGCTGAGAAAAATACTCCTCAAGTTTCTAACGAGCCAAGAAAGAAAGACGGTTTTATAGCAGTATCAGCCGGTGCCGGCCTCAGCGAGATTTTTAAAGGTCTGGGAGTTGATTTTGTACTTGAAGGCGGACAGACTATGAACCCTAGTACAGATGATATTCTTAATGCCATTGATAAAGTCAATGCCGACAATATTTTTATTCTGCCTAATAATAAAAATATCATTCTCGCGGCAAATCAGGCTAAAGAACTTACAGAAGACAAAAATGTAATTGTTATCCCAAGTAAGACTGTGCCACAGGGAATTTCCGCAGTTATCAACTATATTCATGACGGTGACGTGGCAGATAACACAGAAAAAATGACCGAGGGTATGAAGTATACCAAATCAGGAGAAGTTACCTATGCGGTTCGCGATACTGTTATAGACGGAAAGAATATAAGCCAGGGCAATATAATGGGTATAGGCGATTCAGGAATAATATCAGTTTGCGATTCAGTTGACAGGGCTGTACTTGAAATGCTTGAAGATCTTGTAGATGATGAAACTGGTATTATAAGCCTCTACTATGGTGCCGATGTCGGCGAAAACGATGCCAATGCTCTATCTAAGAAGATTTCTGAGGTTTATCAGGATTTAGATGTTGAGCTTCAGTTCGGTGGCCAGCCTGTTTATTATTACCTGCTTTCAGTTGAATAATTATAACAGAATTATAAATATTTAGTTAAAAAATAACCATACAAAAAGACTTCATAAAAGCTTTAACCGGCAATTACGAAGTCTTTTTATATTACAGGCAATTATTATTTAAGTTAAATTATTCACGAAATATCGTAATCAAGCCACAGGCTCACAATTACAGTATTTTACAGATGTTTGGTCTAAAAAATTAATAATTATCCTAAAATTTTCTTAAGTTCTTCTACCCTATCAGTTTTCTCCCAAGGAAGATCTATATCAGTTCTTCCAAAATGTCCGTAAGCCGCTGTACCTCTGTAGATAGGTCTTCTAAGGTCTAACATCTTTATAATACCTGCCGGACGAAGGTCAAATACCTCTCTGATAGCTTCTACAAGCTTTTCCTCACTTACGGTTCCTGTACCGAAGGTATCTACAAGTATGGAAGTTGGCTCAGCCACTCCTATAGCATAAGAAAGTTGGATTTCAATCTTATCCGCATAACCTGCTTCAACTATATTTTTGGCTACATATCTTGCTACATAAGCTCCGCTTCTGTCCACCTTGGTCGCATCCTTTCCGGAGAACGCACCGCCACCATGCTTTGCTGCACCCCCGTAAGTATCCACTATTATTTTTCTTCCTGTAAGTCCGGCATCTCCATGCGGGCCTCCGATTACAAAACGACCTGTAGGATTGATATAAATTTTAGTATGTTCATCTACCATAGCAGAGTCTACAACCTTGTCAATAACTTCTGCCCTTATGTCCTTCTTTATAGTCTCCTGGCTGACATCCTCATCATGCTGGGTTGAAATAACTATAGCCTCAAGTCTTACCGGCTTATCATCCTTGTCATATTCTACCGAAACCTGACTCTTGCCATCCGGTCTGAGATATGGCAAAGTTCCGTTCTTTCTTACTTCTGTAAGCCTTCTTGTAAGCTTATGAGCTAAAGAAATGGCATAAGGCATATGCTCGTCACCCTCGTTAGAGGCATAACCAAACATCATTCCCTGATCTCCCGCACCGATAGCAGAAAGCTCGGACTCACTCATTTCATTTTCTCTTACTTCAAATGATTTATCCACACCCATTGCAATATCAGGTGACTGTCCGTCAATCGCCACAAGTACAGCACAAGTCTCTCCATCAAATCCTTTTCTCGAATCATCATAACCTATTTCTTTGATTGTGTCTCTTGCTATTCTGGCATAATCTACCTTAGCTTTAGTGGTAATTTCACCCGTAATAAGTACAAAACCTGTACAGGTAGCTGTCTCGCAGGCAACACGGCTCATAGGATCCTCTGCAAGGCAGGCATCAAGTATCGCATCTGAAATAGCATCACAAATTTTATCAGGATGTCCTTCTGTAACTGATTCTGAAGTAAATATAAACTTATCCATCTTCTTCTCCTTTTCAACATTTATTTATTGGATAAAACTAATTCTCTTCCCCGGAAAATATAAATTCCCGCAAAGAAAAGAGGCTATCTTTCGATAACCTCTCTTATTCTGATTAACCTCATCGGACTTGACAAATATAATCAAATCCTCTTATTGCTCGAAGTAAAACTTCGCTCAGGTTGGCACCTTCCATCTTTCAGGGGTTGCCGTAGCTTCACAGAGCCTTCACTCTCCGCCACTCTGAATAAGAGAATATCTTTGTTTAAAATGTTACTACATAATTCTGATTCTGTCAAGCAGACAATTCTGCCATTTCTTCAAATTCGATGTCCTCTTCTTCCAGAAGTTTAGTTATGCGAAGTTTAAGTTCCGGAGCGCATTCCCAGGCTACACCGCAACCTGCTGAAAGTTTTCTTGGTACAGAAACCAGCCTTCCTGACAATTTTTCTCTTTTACAGGCAGCCTCTGTTGCCATCGCTTCCGAGAATGTATAAAAAGTCACATATAACTTAACCGACTTTTCACTTCTCATCAGCTTACAGTTACCTCATACTCCGCACCAACTTCTTTGATATCTACCTTTTTACCATTGGTTTCCGCAAAATTTTTAAGGTTCTTAACTGTATGAGCCTCATTTGCAAGTATTTTATATGTTTCACCCTTATTAGCTTCAAGTGCATTCTTAAGCATAAGCACCGGCTCCGGGCAAGATAAACCTCTTACATCTATTTCCTTCATACTCTTCCTCCTATTTGTCAGCCTTTTTAAGACCAACTGCTGCTATGATAAACAAAACAACAATCGAAGCAATTACAAAAATCTGTCCGTTTATTCCCGGACCGCCTGCTGATGCTTCAATTCCCTTAGCTGCATCTGCTACTGCTGCAGGAGCTCCTGCAAGCTTAAAGTTATGTGCAAGACCTGCACCTACGAACATACCAAGCACTGTAATTACAGAGTCAGATGAACCTGTACCTGCAAGTACAAGCTGTCTGAGAGGGCAGCCACCAAGAAGAACTGCTGCAAATCCCACTGCATACATTGATAAGATATTCCAAAGTGTCTGAGCGTGAGCTACCGGACCGAATGCTACAAAAGCGAAATTATTGGTTATAAGGTTGTAGGCAAGCATTACTACAAAAAGTCCGCCAATCACAGATATAAGTCTGAAATCTTTTAAGAGAACTATGTCTCTGATTGAGCCCGCAAAGCACATTCTGCTCTTTTGTGCTATTATTCCTACCAAAATACCTATAGCAAGTGCAACAAGTGCGGGAGCGTGCAGGCTTCCCGGTCCTTTTTCACTGAAGGCAAAGAGTGAAGGAACTGTCAAAACTAATATAAAAAGTACCGCAACTACGATAGGAAGTGCATATCCGCTCTCTTTCTTAGCTGTATAAGCTCTTCCGAGCGAAAATCCCTTCTTTAGGAAAAATGCTCCTGTAGCAACACCGGCCGCAAAACCTGCCAGACCTACATAAGAGCTGATATCACCAGCCGCCATTCTGAGCACCATACGAAGTGGGCATCCAAGGAATACAAGGGCACATACCATCATTATTACACCAAGGAAAAATCTAAGTGCAGGAGAAGAACCTGCTGTGGAGCGATATTCTCTTGTAAGTAATGAGATTACAAAGGCACCTAATATAATTCCTATGATTTCAGGTCTTACATACTGTACTACCTCTGCACTATGAAAATGCATTGCACCCGCAGTGTCTCTGATAAAGCAGGCTATACAAAATGCCATGTTTTTAGGGTTGCCAAGAAATGCCAAAAGTGCAGCTCCTAAACCTGCGATTATTCCCAGTGAGAATAATCCTTTTTTAGTACTGAAAAATTCCATACTAAATCCCCCTTTGATAATATTGTTTAAAATTACTCATTAATGTATGAATAATTTTATTTTTACATACAAATTTTACATTCGTTTATAAAATTTGTCAATTTTATTCTTATTGTTTTATCAAATGGGTAATTGTTTTTATTTAATTTTTCTATAAGTTCTTTTTTTATACATTTAATTTTAAATCTCCGTCTTTTATCCAGCCGGCTTTTTTCAAAATTTTATAAAATATAAGACTAAGTACCGCAGGTAAAATAAAATGAACTGTTATAATTCCTGAATAAGTAATAAATGCTGATGCTCCTGCCTGCTCCATAGCTGTAATCGTTCCAATCTGCCCTACCAGTCCGCTGGTTCCCATACCTGAACCAAGTGGAATATTTTCCAATTTAAACACAGTGGTGGCTATAGGCCCTGTTATAACAGAAGCCAATGTAGGCGGTATCCATATCTTCCAGTTTTTCAAAATATTAGGGATTTGTAACATAGAAGTACCAAGTCCTTGAGCCAGCAGACCGCTCCAACCATTCTCCTTAAAACTCATTACCGCAAAACCTATCATCTGAGCACTGCAACCCGCTGTTGCCGCTCCTCCTGCAAGTCCTGCAAGGGAAAGCATCATGCAAAGCGCCGCAGAGCTTATAGGCAGAGTCAGTACTATACCTACAATTACAGAAATTACTATACCCATCCAGAATGGCTGTAAGGTAGTTGCAAGCATAATGGTCTCTCCCAGTCCGCTCATAAGGTTATTTATCACAGGTCCTAAAAATGTGCCTATACCCACACCGGATATAATGGTTACTGCCGGTGTAATTATGATATCTATCTTTGTTTCCTTTGAAACCACTTTTCCAAGCTCTACACTGAGCCAGGTAGCAATCCACGCACCTGCAGGTCCACCCAGCTGATTTCCTGCGTAGCCCACAATCAATGACGAAAACACTACCAGATTAGGTGCTTTAAGTGCCATTGCAATAGCAACTGCAATAGCCGGACCCGTCATTTCTTTTGCAATCGGCCATATTGTCTCGGATAAAAAAGGGATTCCAAGTTTCAAGCCTATTGTATTAAGTATTGTTCCTACCAAAAGTGATGCAAAAAGTCCCATTGCCATTGAACCTAAGACATCAATACCATAGCGTTTAAATGAAATCTCAATTTCTTTTTTAACCAGAAAATCTTTAACCGAACTGTACTTCTTACCCACGTCATTCTCCTTTTTCTGACTATTTCAGGCAATTCTGCATTTACCCGAAATATAAAGTTAGTCATATGATACGTGTATAATTATACAGCAGAAAACTCATAAGTCCAGTATTTTTTTATAATTTTATTTTTTCATAATGTCTGATAGAAAAAATCATAAAGCTTTCTCCATGAATACTATTTTTTTAATATTTCTTTCCTTATATAGTTAAATGCTGCCTCTTCCCCCTCATCCTTAAGAATAGTCATTATTTTTTCAAGTTCTGAAAGTGTCTTAGGATGAATGATATAGTGGTCTTTTACAAGCATAAGATAATCATAGGGATCTGAGTCTTTATATGCACTTCCTCTGTAAGTTTTGCTTGCGGCCACTCTGTCACAAAACATTTCTGCAAGATATCTGGGCGGCATTTCAAGTCCCATCATAGTTGCACCGTCACTCAGGTCATAATCTATCCAATATTCCAGGTGATGCTTATTCCTGCCCTTGTGGTGAAGCCAGGCATAGCTGTAGCCGTTATTAGCCTTTCTTTCGATAAAATTAGGGCTTTTATCACCCTGATAGTACTTAACCCCTGTCCAGAATTCAGTCGGAGAATACTTAGACAGATCATGTGTAAGTCCCTGCCGGTACAAGCCCAACTTAAAACAGTGTTTTCTTACAAGTGCCCTATGCTTGCCCACTGTTCTTAAATGTCCAAAAAATCTGGCAAAAAAGCCTCTGCTCACATTATTACCCTGCGCCTAGGCATTCCAGATGCCTGAACGTTTTCCTTTCTTACTTTTCACTTAATTTTATACTTAATTTAGTCTAATTCCGGGTATTTCATTTTAAAATGTTCTCCGTCAAAACTAATCTCAGCTATAAGCCCGTTTATCATAGTCAGCCTCGGTGGTCTGTGTCCTATATCACAGCCTGTTATTATAGGAAGATTAAGGCTGTCTAAGGCTGTCTTTACCGCCTCGTTAAAGTCTGTTTCATATTCCTCCCTGAAAAAGCAAGGTCTGCCGAATAAAAAGCCCTTCGCTCCTTCAAACCAGCCTGCTTCCTTTAGCTGCCACAGCGCACATTGGATTCTTGCGGAAGAAAGGTCAAAGCTTTCTAAGTACCAGATTATACCGTCTTCCTTATATTTTCTCACAAACTCCTCAGTCTTATCATATTTAGTTCCGCAAAGCATAATAAGCACATCAAGACAGCCTCCCAAAAGCCTTCCTGTAAAACTCTCAGATTTATTTTCTGAAACAAACTCATATTTCACCTTGTCTGTGAGATTATATCCTTCGTAGCCTGTTACTTTTTTAACGTATTCATTTTCAAAAAGGTCAAATTCTTTCTGCTCTATGTTTTTTCCTTCAAGTAACTTCAGATTGTTTTTTACTGCGTTATGCCAAAGAGACATCCCGTAATCACCAACATTACCTGAGTACACCGTTGCCATATCACAGATAGTTGTAATCGGATAGATAAGCCCCGTATTATCGGAATAGCCCTGTATCCACTTCGGATTAGCCTTTACAAGGTCATAGTCCAGATATTCAAGCATTTCCATAAGAAAATCCCCACCGCTTGCAGAGAGTATGTACTTTACTTTTTCATTTTCTATAAATGAGAGAAATTCCTCCGCACGTTTTTTCCCTGTTGAACTCCTGCCCTTTTCACATTTTCTCACATTCCCGGTTTCAATCACCTCATAACCTTTTTCAGAAAGGTTAAACTTTGCGCTTTCAAGCTTTGTCAAATCAACCTGCTCCGTAAAGCCCGCTGATGGAGCTGTAACCCCTATTATATCGCCTTTTTTTATAAAATCAGGTATATTCATGTTTTTCTCCTATAAATACAGTTTACTTCTGCTAAATAAAATGATACCATATTATACAAGTAATTAAAACTTAATAAATCTAATTATCAATCTAACTTTTATGATAACATATAACATAATTGAGGTCAAAAAATGATTAATTTTAACCCTGAAAAATATAAAGCTTATACTGTTACCAGAAGACGTTATATACCTGATGAGGTTATAACCCTAAATCATGATACTATCTATTATGTATCCGACGAGTTAATTGTTTCAGGCTGGAAAGCCATCCGCCTCCGTCAGGATATATCGGGCGGTTTTTCTGCCTATTATCCGAAACTCGGTATCAAGACCAGCAAGTTTTTTGACGGCGATGGAAAACTGCTTTATTGGTATAATGATATTTCAGAGCTTGCTTTTAACGGAAATGATATAAATTTTACCGATTTACTTATAGATGTGGTTATTTATCCTGATAACAGTATAAGAATTATGGATATTGACGAATTTGCAGACGCTATTAACAAAAATCTCATAACAAAAGAGCAGGAAATAAAAGCCCTTAACAGCTTTCACAACCTGCTTAATTATGTTTACAATAATGAATATTCATTACTTCAAGAGCCTATTGTGGAACTCGAAAAATATCTTAGTTCTCAATCCGGCTGATTCTTCTTATATGCCTTTCTTCATTTGAAAATGGTGTATTTAAGAAGGTATCAACAATTTTCAGCGCAAGTCCTACGCCGACTACCCTGCCTCCTAAGGCAAGTATGTTGGCATCATTATGCTCTCTTGTAGCCTCCGCGGAAAAACAATCACTGCAAAGGGCACATCTGATACCCTTTACTTTATTTGCTGTAATAGATATACCTATGCCTGTACCGCAAATTAAAATTCCTTTTTCGTGTTTTCCCGCAGCCACTGCTTCCGCAACTGCCTTTCCATACTCCGTGTAATCACAGGAGGTTTCATCATAACAGCCAAAATCTTTATACTCTATATTTTTTTCTGTTAAATACTTAATGATTTCCTGCTTAAGCTCAAAACCGCCATGATCACTTCCGATAGCAATAATTTTGTTTACCATAATTATTTCCCCATTTCATCAAGTTTATATATAGTCTTTTTGATAAGCCTTAAAAGCTCGTTATAGCACTCCTCATAATCAACCAGGGTACCGCCATAAGGGTCTTTTACTTCACCTTCCTCACCGTTAAACTCTTTGATAGTAAATACATTTTCTTCAAGTTCAAACTTCTCCTGAGCCTGTTTTTTCTGCTTATCTGTCATTGTCAAAATAAGTGAGTTATCTGTGATATCCTCTTTAGCTAACTCTTTAGAAACCTCTACCGCACAGGTCAGACCATGATTTTCAAGAACTGCCTCAGCCTTTTCATTTATCGGCTCCGAAAATAATACAACCAGCCCTCTTGATATAGACGGCAGCCCTTCATCTTCAGCCAGACTCTTGTATATGGTTTCAGCCATAGGACTTCTGGAATGATTCCCTGTACATACAAAAATAATTTTATCGAACACGATTACCTCCTGCCGAAAACCCATAAATATAAATTCATCCTATACATTCACAATATTGTAACCTGCAGACTTATGCAGGCGGTTCATAATAGCAAAGCCGAGCCTGCTCTCATCAAATCCCTCTGAAAATATTATCTCCGCACCCATATCATCAAAGCTTCTAAGTGCATCAAAAAGGTTGTGCGCAATGCTTTCACAGTCTTCCCTGCTTCCAACCGAAATTACAATATCAGCTTTATAATACCTCTTTGTTTCATCAGTTGCAAGTACTGCTGTTTTCTTTCCTTCTGACTTTGCTGTTTCTTCATTGATTATCTTTACTACTTTTTCAGGATTTCCTTTATATATGGTCATCTTTCCCTGCGGTGCATAATGTCTGTATTTCATGCCCGGAGCCTTGGGCTTTAAGTCCTTATCGGGGCTTAAATTCTTAACCGCCTCATCTGTCTTCACCCTGCCTATAGCCTCCGAAAGCATTTCCTCCGTAATAAAACCCGGTCTCAGTATAACAGGAACTTCTCCGGTTACATCTACAATAGTAGACTCAAGCCCTATGTCCACTGTTCCGCCATCTATGACCATATCAATTTTACCATCCAAGTCTTCAAGTACATGACTTGCCTTTGTAGGACTTGGCCTGCCGGATGAGTTGGCACTGGGAGCTGCAACAGGCACTCCTGCTGCTTTAATTAACTCTCTTGCTATCCTATTTGACGGCATTCTTACAGCAACACTTTCAAGCCCTCCTGTAGTTCTATATGGAACTATGTCGCTCTTCTTAAACACCATAGTTAAAGGTCCCGGCCAAAATTCATCTGCTAAAACAAAGGCAACATCCGGAATTTCTTTTACAAGGCTTTTAATTTCATCAAAGTCGCTTATATGTAAAATAAGGGGGTTATCGGAAGGTCTGCCTTTGGCTTCATAAATCTTGGGAACTGCATTTTCATCCAGCCCGTTAGCTCCAAGCCCGTACACAGTTTCTGTAGGGAAGGCTACAAGTCCGCCGGTTTTAATAATTTCCGTCGCCTTGTATAGACCTTCCTTTACATCCTTACCATCCCTTAAATCCACATATTCCGTCTTCATCTTACTACCTCGCGTTTGCAGGCTCTATGTTAATCTTCTTTCCTTTTATTTTAGCATTTTTCATAGCAAAAAGCACTTCTTTACCATTCTCAGCCGGAACTTCTACAAAAGTGTACTTGTCATACATCTGGATTTCTCCTACAAGCTTACCTGAGATACCTGATTCTCCTGCTATTGCGCCTAAGATATCGCCCGGCTTAACCCTGTCTTTTTTACCGATATTGATAAACAGCCTTACCATACCGCTTTCAGTACTGCCTGTAAATTCACTGTCGAGTTCAGAATTATCTTCGCCGTTACTTTCCTTAGAAGAAAGATAAAGCTTTAAGAAGGCTGCAGCCACATCAAGAGAGGTAAAGTCTTCTTCATTTACCTTCTGCTCGATAAGCTCTGTCATCTTGGTTAAGTCTTCATTTTCAATTATCTCAGACAGTTCATCAAAGAGACTGTCCACCCTTGTATTTGTAACATCATCAAGGGAAGGCACCGGCTTCAGCCTGATTTTTGTATGGCAGTAACGCTGAATTTCCTTAAGCTTGTACACTTCTTTTCCGCATACAAATGAAAGTGCAAGTCCTGCCTTTCCTGCTCTTCCGGTTCTTCCTATTCTATGTACATAGTATTCGTCATCCTGTGGCAAATCGTAGTTGATAACAAGGTCAACTCCCTTTACATCAATACCTCTTGCCGCAACATCGGTAGCTACAAGGATTTCAGTCTTACCGTTACGGAAATTGCCCATTACCCTGTCTCTCTGCTGCTGCTTAAGGTCTCCGTGCAGTCCTTCTGCAAAGTAACCCCTGCCCTGAAGCTCATTTGCAACCTCTTCCACCTTCTTCTTGGTATTGCAGAACACTATGCTAAGCTCAGGATTGTACATATCAAGGATTCTTGAAAGTATCTCATCTTTATAGTTTCTTCTTACTTCAAAATAATACTGTTCAATATTTTCTACCGTAAGTTCTTTTTTGGCTATCTTAATATTCTGTGCCTTTTTCTGATATTTTCTGGTAATGTCAAGGATTGGTTTTGGCATGGTAGCTGAGAAAAGCATGGTCTGTCTTTCCTCAGGAACTTCCGCAAGTATGGTTTCGATATCATCTCTAAATCCCATGTCAAGCATTTCATCAGCTTCATCAAGCACCATAATCTTAACCTGATCAAACTTTACAGTCTTTCTGCGCATATGATCCATCACACGTCCCGGAGTACCGACAATAATCTGTGCTCCCTGCTTCAACGACTTTATCTGCTTGACTATGTCCTGTCCGCCGTATACAGGTACAAGCTTGATGCCATGCATATATCTTGAAAGCTTTCTTATCTCTCCGCAAACCTGAAGAGCAAGTTCTCTGGTAGGACAAAGCACTACCGCCTGCAAATGTTTGTTGCCTGAATCAATATTATTTAAGATAGGTATAGAAAAAGCTGCCGTCTTTCCTGTTCCTGTCTGTGCCTGTCCTAAGATATCCTTGCCCGTAATAGCTACAGGAATAGCTTCAGTCTGGATAGGAGTTGCCTCTTCATAGCCAAGCTCCTTTACAGCCTTTAATATACGCTCATCGAGTTGCATTTCATTAAATTTCAATTAAATTTCCACCTTTCGTGTTCTAAACATCTTTCATTAACAACCTTATATTTATATAAACTTGAAAAAAAGGCATCTCCGAAATGAGATGCCCGGTAACTGATAGATTATAGCATAGTGTTGGGATTTTTGTCAAATTGCCATATTTTCTCCATTGAACATTTGCCATAAATTCTCCTTGTTAAAATAAAGGTTTAATCCATCTACAAATTCATTAAATACAATAATATGAAGAACATCATAAAAATATTTAGAAGTCTTATTAACTTTAAAAGCTATACTAAATCCCAAACAAGTCAGAATGTGTTCCGGTACGAACAAGGTACAGCTCATCATCATTACTACGATATATTAGAAGCCAATCGGGTAAAATGTGACATTCCCTACATCCTTCATAATTCCCACTTAACTTATGATCTTTATATTTTTTCTCAAGAAATTCAGGTATTCGCAAAATATCAATTACCATTTGCAATAATTGTAGATTATACCCTCTTTTATTACACACTTTATAATCTCGTTTAAACTTAGTAGATGCATTAAGTTTTAGCATACTTTTACTCCCCTAAAATTCCGCTTAAAAATTCTACGGTATTCCCTTCAAAATGCTCTCCGTTTCCTTCTTTTATCATCTTATCTACTTCTTCTATGGCTTCTACAGTTTCTTTATTCGGCTCATAATTTGGATAAAGACTAACCCCATACATTTCACCTAAATTTTCCAAAATATTTATGACATAAATCATCTTATCAGCCGGTAATTTGTCAATCATATCTTTAGCAATTTCCTGATAACTCATTTTGTACTCTCCCTTCATATACCAACGATTTAATAGAAATTTAAATTAAATATCAAACAAACTATAATTATTATACATTATTTAAGAATAAAGAGAAAGAGATTTTTATTAACTATGTAGTTTAATAAATGAATATTCTAAAGCTTTAATATTTACTGCATATTTTTCATACTTCTTTTCTATTGCAGCCTATTACTATTCAGCCCCATTCTTCCTTCTGTTATTTGATATTGAAGACACAAAAAGTGTTGACAATATGAACAGACCTAGCCAAAAGCTTATATCTGTTGTACCTCCGGTCCTAGGCAATGTACCACGAGCTTTATTTTTTCCCATTAAGGCAGCAGTATCGGGTTCAATATTTAGTCCGGCTGCAGGATTGCACTTGGATCAATATTAAGTTCTTCAATTTGCCCGTTAGCCAGCAACTTCCTCGATTCACCCTCTATTTTATCATTTGAAACCGCAGCCTGTTTACTGTTTGAACCAGCTGTTTGTTTGTCACTTGAACTTTCTGCCTGTTTACCTTTTGAGCCGTTTCCTGATTCATTATTTGAACCGGTTGATGTTTTACTTTTAGAGCCTGTTGCAGATTTATTTTTCTTTCCGGTCGCCTTTTTGATACTTGAGCCTGTTACCGGTTTGACACCGGAATCAGTCACAGTTTTGATACTTGATTCGGTTGCAGTTTTAATGCTTGAACCGGTCGCAAGTCTGATATCAGTGTCGGTTACATTTCCGCCATTTAAATCATCTTCATCAGGAAATACCGAAGCATTCCCCTCAGACAAACTTCTCCACAAAGCAAACAGGGCAAATGGCTTGTCAGGCATAATAACGGCTTCATTAGCAGCGTATATATTGCCGTCAGAGTCTTTCCACCCATTGAATACATAGCCTTCTTTTACAGGCTGAACCAATGGGATTGGCTGTCCTACTATGGCTGAACCTTGTAAAAGTATCTCTCCATTGTCAGTATTCACTGTAAGTGCTGTCTTCCACAAAGCAACAAGTTTTGTGCCCGGCACTCTGTCTGGCATATTAAATGTATCGGATAGCTGAAGTATTACAGTATTTCCCGCAGAATCTTTATAAGATCATCCTACAAACTCATATCCGTCACGAGTATAGGTTCCCGCATTAACATTCACACTGTTTCCGCTATTATGTGTTTCACTCGGAATTGAAGGAGCTCCGACATACCCTAAATCATATTCAAGTTTTCGTATCGTGCTGCTTACAAGTTTAAAAGTTACCGTACCAGATGTAGCCTCAACCCTTGTTGTTGTCCTTGTTCTGGCACCCTGATAATCTCCTGTGTTAACAGATAAATCCAATGTATAATATACCTCGGAGTTCACAACAGCTGAGTGATTATTCGCCTTAACATCATCATCAGTTATTATATAACTGACAGTTCCCCTGTACTCATTATTATTAATCTTCGTTAAGTCAGTGACAGGTATAACCTTATTACCATCAATAGTGACTTTGGTTTCACCATCCGGAATAGAGGTTTCATATGTACGATTATCTTGATTGTTTCGGAACGGCCTTTGAGGTTTTACAACAATGTTCATAGTCAAAGTCTGGCCGACTTCAATATTGGATGCATTGTGAGTAATTGTCGTTTCCACCTTCGGACGGTATCCGTCTACCCTGTCATCAAGATGAGTTCTATTACCGGCGTGTCTGGTGTAACCCCACGCAAGCTTATATCCTTCATTTTCAAAACGCTCAATAACTTCTTGTGGTACATGTGCTTCTGTACGGTTAAACTTAGAATGGTCTTTTAACTCATGTATGGCTGAAATATTACCTTTTCCTGTAGTTCCGGCACCTGTAAGCAGATAACCTTCCGCAGGTTTTACAAAATAGATTATACGTATTTTCTCAGAATCATTAAAAGTCACATGACTTACCTGACCTGACACAACCTGGCCTTCAGAAATCACCTGCAGAGTGCTTGGTGTCTCTCCTTTTGTTATAACATAATATGCCTCTGCATTTTCTACCGTATATTTCAAATTTAGAGTAATATCCGCTGCCAAAGCTATTTGTGTAAAAACATTACAAAATAAACAAAGAGCTAACATAATAGCCGGTGTAGCACAGTGAAAAGTTTGTTTAATATATTTCATATTTTCTCCTATATCAGCAGTATCGAATTATCACAACACCTTAATCTTTTAAACGATTTATTATTACATACAATAATTTCTCTTGCAAGCAAGCCCCAATCGAATTTTTATGCTTTTGACACTTGTATCATACGATATGATTATAGCAGTTTTTTTGAAATATAAGCCAATTAATTTTATTTCATAATTTGGGCGGGAGGGCAACAAAAGACCGGCAAGATTCCCGCCGGCCTTTGAAATAATATTTATTAACCGATCAACGGTTATTTCACTACAATCTTTCTCACCTTTCCCCACTTAATCTTGCTTGATTTAACTGCACATAATTTAACATAATAAGTCTTCCCCGGCTTTAATTGTTTAATTACAGGGGTTTTAATATTTAGATTTATTATCTTGAACTTAGCCATATCTTTACCGGAAGAATACATAAGTATATATTTACACTTATTTTTCATCTTTACGGAAAAAATCCGTTTATTGTTTCTTGATAAAAAGGCTACTCTTTTATTTAGTTTTTGTTGTTTAACAGTTTTTTTATTTACTTTTTGGGTGCCGGAATTAAATTTAACTTTTCTTCCGCTATGTTTAAATTTATTCTTACTGCCTGCTTTGACTTTATAATTTATGTCCTTAGGATATAAATTAAAAAATGAAACCGGATAAGACAATTTATGTTTCAATCCTTTAACAGTAACCCTGAATTTATCCCCATCCATATACTCAGGTCTTCCATTATTATATTCCATATTCGGAATAAAAATAATACAACCTTTCTGTCCATATCCTCTGTTGTCTACATTAAAGTAACCATCTGAAGATGCGGAAGAAAATTTCCAAGTTTTATTATCTGAGATTCTAACAAGTTCAACCTGAATATCAGAAATGTTTATTTCATAGCCTAAAGATATGCTCCAAGGATAGCTGTCATTGACATACTCTACCGGCATGTTTTGTGCAGGCCAAACAATAGGTGATTTAATTTTTGAACTGCCTGAGCTGTCTAAAGCATAGTGAGCGGTATATCCATAAGACTTAGAATCTGTTGCAAAACCAAAACCGGTTTTTTTCATAGCCGGATTCAATATCCATCTTCTATGGCCAACCCTGTCCTTATTATAGCCACCGTCTTCCATATAGCTGATAAGTGAGCTATTAATGCTTTTATAGCCCATGCCTAAATTACTTTTAGATGCCCCTTCTTTTCCTAACTTAAACAGACCATCCGATATTCCGTTAGGCATTTTAGGGTTATGATCAATATCTCCGTTGGCTAAAGACACCACGCTTGCCGCCTGCGCCAATTCGTTATATCTACCGCTTAATTCAACATCATACGGAATTCCTGCTATATATCTCATCTGATTTAGCAGCTTAAGCGCAGACTCCAAAGTCCCTCCTGATAACTTTCCCAAAGAATACGGCTTGGTATCCATAGGTCTCTCATCATAAACAACATCTACATCTTCCGTTGTTCCGTAATTAGCAATATAATTTCTTATATCTTCCGGAGAATGATACTCTACACTTAATCCGATTGTCCCTGTACCGTTATCAGCCTTTATATCATCTTTCAATTCTAAGATTGATATTATTGATACAATCAAGAACATAGCACTAAAAATCAATGCTGTTCTTTTATTTACAAAAAATCGCTTCATTTTTTCCTCATTCCCATTCATTTTTTCACTTTATGTGTATGTTAGCTCATCAAACTTTCAAAAAAATCATTTTTTAGTTTTATCGCAAGTCCTTTACGCACATCTTATCATAGTTCTTATAATAATGCAAGAGGATCGTAATTATTTTGTAATATTTTTGTAACTTTTTATAAGGTTACAAATTCTCCAATATCTTGCTATATGATTAATCAATATGTTATAATAATACGTTGTTATATTATATTTTTGGTTTGACAGCTGAAGAAGCGGATTTTTTCAAACCTGTTTAAACTGCTAAATTTACGAGCAGACTAAAGTTTTAGATTAAAGAATCCGATGTAAACGGAGTGGATATAAATGAATCAGAAAGAGGAAACGATATGTCATTTGACGGAACTGTAGTTGCCGGAATTACTTATGAACTTAAAACTCACCTTACCGGCGGCTACATTACTAAGATTGCACAGCCTGAGAAAGATGCACTTGTACTTACGGTGAAAAACAACAGAACCCAGTACAGGCTTTTTCTCTCTGCCAATGCTTCCCTTCCGCTTGCCTATATTACAGAAGAAAGCAGGAAGTCTCCTATGACGGCTCCAAATTTTTGTATGCTTCTCAGGAAGCATCTCGGAAGTGCCAAAATACTTGACATTTCACAGCCGGGGCTTGAAAGAATAATACGTATAAAGACAGAGCATTTAGATGAAATGGGAGATTTATCTGTCAAAAATCTTGTAATCGAGCTTATGGGAAAATACAGTAATATAATCTTACTTGATGACGAAGAAAAAGTGCTGGACAGTATTAAACACGTATCCATGCTTGTGAGTTCAGTCAGAGAAATCCTGCCCGGAAAAAGTTACTTTGTGCCGGAACAGGAAGGCAGGATTAACCCTCTGGAAGCTGACATAGACTACTTTAACAATATAATTGCAAAGAAACCTATGTCTGTCGGAAAAGCCATATACACCTCTCTTACAGGTTTTTCTCCGCAGCTTGCAAATGAAATCTGCGCACTTTCAGGTCTTGATTCAGATCAGTCCACAGCTTCGCTTAATGCAGAAAATGTAGGCGCGATTTTTGATAATTTTCAAAAATTTATTAACCTTATTAAAAAAGGTGAATTTACACCTACCATTTATTACGGTGCAAACCTTGCACCAAAGGCTTTTGCCGCTTTCAGGCTTAGTATATACAGTGATATGGAAAGTAAAACATTTTCTGATATTTCTTCTTTGCTTGAGGAGTTTTATAATTCCAAGGACAAGACCGACAGAATAAGGCAGAAATCTACCGACCTCAGAAAGCTTATAACTAATGCTATATCCAGAACCGCAAATAAGCTCGATATTTTTGCCAAGCAGCTCAGAGATACAGAAAACAGGGATAAATTCAGAATTTACGGTGAGCTTATCACCACCTATGGTTATCAGGCAAATGAGGGCGATAAAGTACTTACCTGCACCGATTACTATTCAGGTAAGGAAGTAAATATTAACTTAGATACAACTATTCCTGTTATGGCAAATGCAAAGAAATATTTTGATAAATATGCCCGTCTTAAAAGAACTTACGAAGCTGTACTTGTGCAGCAGAAAGAAGCGCAGGCAGAACTAAACCACTTAGAATCCATTAAAATGTCTCTTGATATAGCTGAAAACGAGGAAGACCTTGCAGAAATCAGAAAGGAACTTGAAAATGCCGGCTATGCCAAAAAAACCGGTACAAGCGGCAAAAAGGGTAAGGCGAAAGAAGCTAAAGGTACACCCCTTCATTTCATTTCAAGTGACGGATTTGATATATATGTAGGTAAGAACAATATTCAAAACGATTATCTTACCTTTAAGCTGGCTTCAAACAGTGACTGGTGGTTCCATGCCAAAAAATGTGCGGGCTCCCATGTCCTGCTTGTTACAAATGGCAGAGAAGTTCCGGACAGAACCTTTGAAGAAGCCGGCAAGCTCGCTGTCCATTATTCCTCTGTCAATACCTCCTCTCTACCTTCGGGGGATGGTACAAAACACGAAGTGGACTATGTACAGAAAAAAGAAGTTAAAAAGCCGAACGGTGCAAAACCGGGCTATGTAGTTTATTATACTAATTATTCGTTAACTGCTGATTCCGATATTTCGGGGCTTAAGCAGATATAGGAGGAACTTATGATAATTGCAGATATGCACACACACTCTTCCTTCTCCGGAGACTCTGAAACTCCTATGGAAGAACAGCTTACAGAAGCCATACGGCTTGGGCTTAAGCATTATTGTTTTACAGACCATGAAGACCTTTATTATCCCGAAATTCAGGATGAAAATGGCAACCCTGTGAATATTTTTAGTCTTGATATACCTGAGTATCTTAATAAAATTAAGGAGCTGAAGGCTGCATATAAGGATAAAATAAATGTACTTACAGGAATAGAATTAGGCTTATGCAAAAAAGCCCTTCCTGAATATGAAACTCTTTTAAAAAACAACAATTTTGATTTTGTAATTGCCTCCATACATCTTATAGACGGTATGGATCCGTATTACCCTGAATTTTGGCTGTATCACGACAGTAAGAAGGCCGTAAGAAGATATTTTGAAATAATGTCAGAGATGATAAATAATTTCACGGATTTTGATACTCTCGGGCATCTTGACTATATATTCAGATACATAAGAGATGAA
>ERZ773067.235-NODE-235-length-36426-cov-4.003079_pt1 | contig 36426 bp, 43 predicted proteins | sample MGYA00580622_ERZ773067 | MGnify/ENA primary metagenome ERZ773067 (study PRJEB29015, sample SAMEA2737998) | human oral metagenome | biome: human oral; feature: human-associated habitat; material: dental | place: China | collected 2113 ...
CCATGTTCTGCCCTCTAAACAGACACACCCACCCTGCAGACTGAGGGGAACTGGCACAACTTGGAAAGATTGTGTAAGCTTTATTTTGATATTTTACTAGAGAATGTATGCAGTGGTAGATTTGCAAGGGCATCAATATATTGTTTCAGAAGGAGCTGAACTTATTGTAGATAATGTAGATAAGGCACAAGGTGAAAAGTTGCTTTCTGATAAAGTGCTTGCGCTCTTTGATGAGAAAGGTACTGAAGTAAAAGTAGGAACTCCTTATGTTTCTGGAGCTCAGGTTGAATTTGAGGTTGGAACTACTCAAAAAGGAGAAAAGGTTAGAATCTTAAAGTTTAAGAGAAAGACAAGATATGCGAGATTGAAAGGATTTAGACCTCTTCAAACGGTTTTAACTGTTAAAAACATTAGTGCTTAATGGCTAAAGCTTGAGTATTGGAACGAGATGGCGAAATATTGGAACAACTTCCTGCTGGGAAGTATATGGTTAAGCTTAAGGATACTGATATGGTAATTTCTTGTTATAAGGCAGGGAAGATGAAACAATCGCATATTGGAATTATTGAGGGAGATCGAGTGAAGGTTGAGGTTAATCAATATGATATGAAACAATGAAGGATTGTCTACAGATATAATGTGGCGACCAAAGCTCAAGCTCATGAAAATGAGTAGGGGCATCTTTAGATACTGTTGATGAAAGGAAAATGAAAGTAGTAACTTCTCTGAAGAAAAGATGTATGTACTGTCAGATTGTAAAGAGAAAATGAAGACTTTATGTGACATGTAAGAGAAATCCTAGACATAAAGCTAGGCAGGGATAGTTTTTTATTTATTGTATTTTTTGAGAGATGTTTAGATTGATGGGGCATGTTCTTCCAGAAGAAAAATCTATTTGGATTGCGTTGACGATGATTTATGGAATTGGAAGAGAAAGATCAAAAAAAATCTTGGGAAACCTTAACATTCCATATATGAAGAAGGTAAGTGAAATCTCAGAAGAAGAGCAAAAGTTAATCTCTGATGAATTGAAGAAGTATGTTTTGGAAAATGATCTCAAGAGGGAGGTTGCTTCTGCAATCAAAAGACTTAAGGAAATTAAGTGTTATAGAGGAATGAGGCATAACCTTGGACTTCCTGTAAGATGACAATTGACAAGAAAGAATTGAAGAACTGCAAAGAAACTTCTTGGAAGGTCAAAGGTAAGACCAGTATTGAAGAAATAATTTTATCTCATTTTTTTCTATTGAAATGGCTGTTACGAAGGCAAAGAAAAAAGATATTAAAGTGGTAAGTGGGGTATTGCATGTGCATACCACTCCTAATAATACTTTAGTGACTTTGATTGATCAAGAAGGAAATAAAGTTCTTGGTGGTGGAACAGGAAAGGTTGGATATAAGGGCTCAAAAAAGAGTACTCCTTATGCCGCAGAGGTGCTTACTAAGCAAATTCTTAAAGATGCTCAGAATTATGGATTGAAGGAAATCTGAATCATTTTTAAAGGGATTGGTATGGCAAGAGAAGGAGTTTTTAAGGCGGTTACCGAGATCGGAGTAATTGATGTTGCTTATATTAAAGAAGAAACAGGAATTCAATTCGGTGGATGTAAGGGAGAAAGACCAAAGAGAAACTAATCCTTGGTAGACGGGTAAATACGATCATCTTTCAGTTTATTTATTATTTTCATAGGAGATATGAGATACACAGGAGCTAAATTTAGACTATGTAGGAGGGAAGGAGTGAATCTTTTCGGTTCTCAGAAGTATAATCTCAAGAAGAGAAGGGCTTTGCCTGGACAACATGGTGCAGGAATGCAGAGAAATTCTGAATATGGGAAACTTTTGAGGAATAAGCAAGTAGTGAAGAGAAGTTATCTTCTTTCAGAGAAACAGTTTGCAAATATTGTGAAGAAAACTGCTGCTAAATATGCTAAAAACAATAACCTTTCTCATGATGTAGCGTTGTTTCAGTTTTTGGAGAGGAGACTTGATGTTATTATCTTGAGGTCGGGACTTGCAAATACAATCATGCAGGCAAGACAAATGGTGAGTCATGGGCATTTCCTTCTTAATGGAGTAAAACATAATGTTCCTTCTACATTTGTTGTTGCAGGAGATAAGATTACTCTTAAAGATAAGCTTAAGAATTCAGCGTTGTATTCTGATGCGTCAAAGGCTTCTCCTGCTAAAATCCCTTCTTGGATTAAAGTGGATAGAAATGGTTATGCTGTAGAGGTACTTGGAATGCCACAGACTGGAGAGATTGAAGTACTTGGAGATCTCTTGAAGGTGATTGAATTCTATGCGAGGGCTTAATAATTGTTAAAACAACAAAAACTTTATATCATATTTCTATTTCTATGTTGAATATACAACACTTTATTGGAGTTCCGAAGATTGCGTTCAGTCAATTGGATGATGGTGCTACCAGGTTTGAATTGAAATATGTTCCTAGAGGATTTGGGCATACGCTTGGAAATGCTCTCAGGAGGATAATCCTTGCCTATAATCTTGGTGGGGCAGTTACAGGATTGAAGATAAAAGGAGTTCCTCATGAATACGATATTATTAGTGGGGTGAAGGAAAATGTGATTAGTATTATGTTAAACTTCAAGAAACTTCGCTTTAAAATCAATGAAAATGCTGATACCCTTCAGCGAATCTCTCAGAGATTTAAAGGGATCGGAAATTATAGTGCTTCGGATTTAAAGTTGCCTTCAGGAATTGAACTCTTGAATGGTGAGGAACATTTGTTTGAGATTACTGATAGTTCGGTAGAACTTAATATGGAAGTGAGAATTGAGAAGGGATATGGTTATTATAGTTTGGATTATTTGAGACAAAGAGATGAGAAGGGGGATGGATCAGAAGTAAACTTGCTTTTGATTGATAATGATTTCTCTCTTGTAGATTATGTAAGGTATGATGTAGAAGAAGTGATTGAGGATTTTAGTGGAAGCACTAAAGATGCACTTAATCTTGAGATCAAGGCTAAGTATACATCTATTGCTCCTCAGGAGATTGTAATGTTTGCAGGGGAGGTGCTTGCAAGTTATGCTAAGCTCTTTGTGTTTGATAATGTATATATTGATAAGTCAGTTTTGGTTGATTATAATGATCTTAATGAGGAGGCTGAAACTCCTGTAGAAGAAGTTAGCTCTGTTAAGACGATGCCGATTGATGCACTTCCACTTAGTGAAAGGACAAGAAATGCATTGATCAAGAATAATATTCTCTATGTTGAGGATTTAGAAAGAAAGAAGAAATCAGAATTACTTGTGATGAAAGGAGTTTGAAGAAAGGCGATTGATGAAATTACTTCTTCACTTACAAATATTGGTAAGGCATTGCTCGGATAGAAAGGAAAAATTTATCATTTATTAGTGTAGATATAAGATGAGACATCAGCAGAATAAGCTCTTGCAATTGAACACTGGAGCAAAAAGTAAAACTGTTTTTATGAGAATGCAACTTTCCAGTTTGATTAGAGCTGGGAAATTGACTACGACTCCAAAAAGAGCTAAGGTTCTTAAAGCTTTTACTGATAGCTTCTTCTCTACTTTGTTAAGTTTTGATGCTAAATATGATGAAAAGGGGGCTTTGAGAGAGGCAATTAGATATGTAAAATCTGTTGTCTATGGTGAAGCTGAGGGGAAAAAAGTAATTGAAACTTTGCTTCCAAAGTACAGAGAGGAGAAGAGAACTTCAGGTTTTACTACTTCTTATAAGCTTGGATTTAGAGTTGGGGATGCTGCTGCGAAAACCATGCTCAAGCTCGCATAGAGAAGAATCAATTTATTTAATTATCGTATAGGACTAATCATGGAGTTTACGAAGAAAGATTTAAATAAAACCATCTGGATTAGGCAGACTGATCAAGAGAAAAATAGGAGATGGTATCGTGTAGATGCTACAGGAAAGACCCTTGGAAGATTGGCTGTGGATATTGCTAAGAAGCTTATGGGAAAGGATAGAGCTTATTATTCTGATTTTCGAGATGCAGGAAGTTTTGTTATCGTAGAAAACGTTGATCAGATTGCAGTAACAGGGAAAAAGCTTACTGATAAGGTCTATTATTCTTATAGCGGATATAAGGGAAATTTGAAGAGTATTACTCTTGGAGAGCTTCTCAAGAAAAATCCTGGTAAAGCTTTGTGGTATGCGGTAAGAGGTATGCTTCCAAAAAACAAGCTTAGAGATCCTAGAATTAAGAGATTAAAGCTTATTAAAGGAACGACTACGAAATACGATAATTTTAAACCAATTAACCTTTACAAGTAATGACAAACAGAGAATACACTAATGCAGTTGGAAGAAGAAAGGAAACGACAGCAACTGTAAAGCTCTATGCTAAGGGAGCTGGAAATATCCTTGTAAAGACAGCAACAGGGAAAGAATATACACTTGCTGATTACTTTGGAGGGAATATTTACCTCTATAAGAATGCAGTATTACCTTTTACTACGCTTGGTAATGATGCGCTCAAGAAATTTGATGCAGAAATCAAGATCGTGGGAGGAGGTATCGCTGGGCAGTCTGATGCGATCAAACTTGCTTTTTCAAGAGCTTTGGTAGAGTGGAATTCAGACCTCAGACCTACTTTGAAACCTCATGGACTTCTTAAGAGAGATCCTAGAATTAAGGAAAGAAAAAAGCCTGGTTTGAAAAAGGCGAGAAAGGCACCTACATGGTCAAAGAGATAATTTTTATACTGATGAAAACCTGATTTTAAATGTCAGGTTTTTTTATATTAAACTATATTCAGTTTGTTGTTTTTTTGGATATAAACTCAAGTTTCTCTCTTATTTATTAGTGGTGATTTTTGAATTATATTTCTTCTTTCTGAATCTCGGCTTGATTTTTATGCTGGGAAAAGTATAAGTAGGCGAATTTTTTGTTCGCGTTTTTTCGTGCCTTAAAATTCGGCTTCAGCTCCTGTAGTTCAATGGATAGAATAGGCCCGTCCTAAGGGTTAGATGCTGGTTCGATTCCGGCCAGGAGTAGATGACATTCCTTGGTGGTAAGGCTTTCTTGTTTGAGGAGCTTTACTGTAGGGTTTGATCAGCTTTTATTTTATTTTTTTAAATCCATTATCCAAATGGCAAAAACAACACAGGAAAATGTATTTCAAAGACACGATAAAGATACCGGGTCTCCAGAAATGCAAATTGGGATTTTATCTGATGAAATCGCAATGCTTCAGGCGCATGTGGCTGCAAATGCAAAAGACTATGATGCTAAGAGAAGTCTTTTGAAGAAGGTAGCAAAGAGAAGAAGCTTCTTGAGATATCTCAAAGGGAAAGATCTTGATGCCTATACAAAAATCTCAAAAAAAATCGGACTAAAAGTATAGTTCAATTACCGGTGAACAAGTAAAAATGAACAATGGCAAGCTATGAAAATGATTCTTGAAAATTTGAACATCTATTCATTGTTAATTGTTAACTATCAACTGTTCATTGTATTCTTTTATTTCTTTATTTTTATATTCTAATGGCTAAAAAAGCTAGTGCCCCAGCGGCAAGCCAATTTACCGTTCCTGTAATCAAGGAAGGGCAAAAGGTAAAAGGAACCATCCTTAAAGAAATCGAGAACGGAGTTCTCGTAAATTGTGAAAATGGTGCATTTACTGGAGTGATTCTTTCCAAAGAAGCGAAAGAACTCAAGAGATCTCAGTTTGATCTTAATCCATCTACTGAACTTGAGCTTGAAATCATCAATCCTGCAGTAAGACATGAAGATGGATACTACATCGTTTCAGTAACAAGACTTCTCCAATACGATGTATGGAAGTCAGTGATCGCAAAGTTTGAAAAAGATGAAATCATTACCGTGGTTCCTACCGAGGCAAATCTTGGAGGACTTTTGATCGATATGCACGGTATCAAGGGATTCATCCCATTGTCTCAACTTGCTCCTATTCACTATCCTAGAGTAGAAGATGGAGATCAGGATGCAATCTTTGATAAACTTCTTGAGCTTATTGGACAGGAAATCAAAGTAAGAGTAATCAACATTGATGAAGAAGACAGAAGAATCATCCTTTCTGAAAGAGAAGCCCTCAAAGAAGAAAAGGTGCTTGCTGAACTTGAAGTTGGAAAGATCTTTGATGGTGTGGTTTCTGGAGTTTCTTCTTATGGACTTTTCGTGACTATCGGAGGAACTGTTGAAGGACTTGTGCATATTTCAGAGATTACTTACGGACACGTGAACGATATTGATAAACTCGGACACATTGGAGACAAGATGCAAGTTAAAGTGATCGGTCTTGAAAATGGAAAGATCTCACTCTCTAGTAAACAGCTCAAGGGAGATCCATGGGAGGAACTTCCAAAGAGATACCAGGTTGGAGATATTATCGAAGGAGAAATCGTGAGATATGTTCCTTATGGAGTATTCGTGAGAGTATATGAAGATATTAATGGACTCGTGCACTTGAGTGAGCTTTCTCAGAAATCAGTGAACAATCCGAACGAAATCGTGAAGCTTGGACAAATCGTGAAAGCAAAATTGATCCTCATTGATCCAAAAAATAGAAAAATCTGACTTTCTATGAAGGATTTGGAACCAAAATCAGCTGATGCCGAAGACAAGCCAGTGAAAAGAACTCCAAAAGCAAAAGGAAGTCTTGAAGATGTGGTAAAGAAGATTGAAGAAAGTGAAGAATAGTATTTATGAAAAATCCTGCAGAGCGATTGGTATCGTGCAGGATTTTTTGAATTGAAAGAATGTATGTTTACTCTTTAGTTGGTGTATTGGATCGGACTTCTTTCTTTTCGTCTTTTTTTTCAGAGGTTTAGGTTTATCTCATCCTGAGCATAGAGTCTACAAACTACCTCGCCTTTTTTGACTTTATCTCAGGTTTTTTTGTAGAGGTAGAGCCCTGCTTGATCTACTACGGGGCAGCCAAGCTTTCTACAAACTGCGTTAATGTCATGAAGATCAATCATTTTGATTACTCAATCCTTTTCTGCGATAATATCGAACGTATGAGATCCTAAAGGTAGGGTTTCAGAATCTACTTTTGGATTTCCTCCTTGTGCTTTGATGATTTCTTGCATTTTTTTCCAAGCAGTTCAAGAAATAAGCTGGTTGGTTGCTATTTTTTTTGCTTCTTTTCCTTTTTGTAGCTAGGAAGATGACCTTATTTTCAAGATCCATAGCTCTGTCTGGATGTTGCTGCAAAATTCTGAGCACTTCACGCACTTGCATCACTGCTCCTACTCCGTTTCCAATAACTTCATTGGCTTCCGTAATCTGAACAGACATTTTCATTCAGAGTTTTTTTCCTACATATTCAAACTTTTTTTTCCAGTCTTTTGCTTCTTTCATAGAGCTTACCTTAGCAGTTGGACCAACAGGAATATCAATCAAAGAATGGGTCACTCCCATAGCATATTTCTTCGCCATAATTGAACTCACGACCTTAGCTCTAGATTGCATAGAAAGCGGATATTGCACCTTGATCAATTTGTCATCAGCAGGAGCAAGATCAAGTCCTCCTCATCGAACAAGGCAACAATTCTGATCTTTTACCAGATTTTCTATCCCTTCTTTGTTGAAGTTGATATTCATGAGCACATTTACACATTCGCCTGTCGCTGCTGGAGAAGTGATGGATTTGGAGAAATTTTTTGGAATTTTGATACCGAGGCTTGCGATCAGAGGAATCAGAATCATTGTCGTTTCATTTCCTGGGACTCCTCCGATACAGTGCTTATCTGCGATAATTTCCCCTTTGGGATATTTGAACATTACCCCACATTCTGCCATCGCTTTTGCGGTCTGATACATCTCTTCGTCCGTCGTTGGATAGAAAAAACTTGAAGCGACATAATAGGTCATCATTGTGTCATCAAGCTTATTCTCTGAAATATCCTTGATAATTGCAAACATCTCATCATAACTAATGTTTTCTCCTCTCATCTTCTTTCTGATTGCTTCGTAGGAAGCGTTCGAACTTTCTGCGAGAGAAACTGCGATGAGTTCATCATTTTTTAGGGAGATTTTATCAATAATGTCTGCATAGATTGCCACTTTCCCTGTTGGGATTGCTTCTGAAAGAGAAACGTCAGCTACGATATGTTCTCCGTTTGTTTTGGTGAGCTGGACTTTATTATTGAGATTGATTCCAAATGCCATTGCTTGTTTTGGATTGAGGAGAACGATCAGTCTTTCTCCATCTTTAATATCTAGAAGCTGAACTTTTGCTGGATAATAGGATTCTGATGTTTCTTTAAAAGCTAAAAAGTCTTTTTTTGTAGTTTTGGATTTATGAGATTTGAACATTCTATCTTTGAAGAAAAATAAAAAAATGTCATCCTAAGTATATGAAGAAATGAAAATAAAGCAAATTTTGATAAGAGGAAGTTTGTTTTCGGATTTTTAGTTTCGATGAGGTGTCGGAATAGGTCTTATCTTTTGTGATTGGATGGTCTGTGTTTTTTAATTAGATCTTTACTATGATTTGGAAATATTGTTGATTTTGTAGACAGGAATGCTTATACTTTCTTTGTTTTTTTATTTTTTTTGGCTTTAATGTTCTCGGAGGCTGATACGAGATCAAAATTCATCGACCCCAAACTTTATGCTCAAGGTTGGAAAGAGGAATATATCGTGAGAGAACGGTCTTTTACTGATGGGCGTAAACTCCCCGGAGGAAAAAGATCAGCTCCACTTTTTCTTGATTATCTCCTTAAGATGTATGGACTAAATCTCGCGATTATTGAGGCGAAGAAATATGGTCTCCCTGTGACAGAAGGGCTTGAGCAAGTCAAAAACTATGGAAAGAAACTTGGGGTGAGGTGGGTCTATACTTCCAATGGAGAAGAGATTTATGAACGAGATATGCAGGAGGGGGATGGAAAACTAATCTCATCTTTTCCAAGCCCTGAGGAGCTCTATGAAAGATATACGGATGAGCATGCCGTTCTTAGGCAACAGCTTTTATCTGTTCCTTATTTTCTTGATAGTGATAAAAAGCCTCGTTATTATCAGGATTTAGCGATTACTAGAGCATTGTCGGCTTTAGCAGAGGGTAAGGAAAGAATCTTACTTACGCTTGCAACGGGGACTGGAAAAACCTTTATTGCATTTCAGATTGTTTACAAGCTTCTCCAAGCAAAATGGTCAAAAAGCTGATTTAACCGTCGTCCTCGTGTACTGTTTTTGGCGGATAGAAATATTTTGATCGATCAGGCACTTAATACTTTTAATCCTATAGAAAAAGACTGCAAGAGGATCAAAGGATCAGAAATAAAAAAAGCGCTTGGGAAAGTCCCAACTAGTGCAAATGTGTTTTTCTCGATTTATCAAGCTTTGATTTCAGGGGCTGATGAGGAGACTGAAATTACAGGAGAAACTTTAGTTGGTAATGAGGCTGTGGAGAGTGGATATTACCGCCAGTATGATCCAGATTTTTTTGATCTTATTATTATTGATGAATGTCATAGGGGAGGAGCAAAGGAGGATGGGAACTGGGCAGAAATCCTCAAATATTTTTCATCAGCAGTGCATCTTGGGATGACGGCCACTCCAAAGAATCAAGATAATATCAATACTTATGCTTATTTTGGTGAGCCAGTTTATCAATATTCGCTCAAAGAAGGAATAGAAGATGGATTTCTTACCCCATATAAAGTCAAAAGAATCTGGACGAACCTTGATGAACTCGTTATTGATGACAAGGTGGAGATTCTGGGTGGAGATAAAGAAAAAGACTTGTATGAGCTCAAGGATTTTGATAGAAAAATTATCGTTCCTGAGAGGATAGATCTCATTGCAAAAACGATCCTAGAACATATCAAACCTCATGAAAAAACGATCATTTTCTGTGTAGATCAGGAGCATGCTGCACTGATGAGAGATGCGATCAATAAACATAAAACCGTGCGTGATGGAGATTATTGCGTGAGAGTGACGAGTAATGAAGGAGAAATCTGAAGAAAATATCTTGAGCTTTTTCAAGATAATGGAAAAACGATTCCTACTATTTTGACCAGTTCTCAAATGCTAACAACAGGAGTAGATGCCAAGAATGTCAGAAATATCGTTCTGCTCCGTAGTATTGGAAGTATGGTGGAGTTTAAGCAGATTATTGGTCGTGGGACAAGAGTCTTTGAGGGGAAGGATTATTTTACGATTATTGATTTTACTGGAGCAACGAACCTTTTTTATGATGAGAAGCGAGATGGTCCGATGTCTACAGCCTCTCCAGAAGATCAAGCAAAAGAGTCAAAAAAAGAAAAAAATCAGACTTTTGATCCTGTTTCTTCTGTTGATTCTGAGGAGCCTCATATTCCAAAGCAAAAACTCAAAGTCAAACTCCTGGATAATAGAGAGCTTAAAATCATTAATATTGAAACTAGATATATCGGAGAGGATGGGAAACCTTTAACAGCAGAACAATATCTCTTGACTCTTGTTGGTAAGCTTCCAGCACTGTATCAGTCAGAAGAGCAGCTGAGAACCCTTCGATCGGATCCCAAAACAAGAGAAGATTTGCTCCTAGAGCTTAGGAAAATTGGGCTGGATGAAGAACATTTTAGTTTACTTCAGGCGATGTTTGAAGCTCCAGAGAGCGATCTTTTTGATGTCTTGACCTATCTGAGTTATGGTGAGGAGATGAAGACAAGAAGTGAAAGAGTTGGGCGAGTGCTAGAACAATCTTTGATGAAAAAAATTGAAAATCTGAGTGCAAAAGCTTTTTTAGAGTATCTCTTGGCATATTATCAGGAGCATGGAAGCACGGAACTCGTGCAGTCCAAGATGGGAGAACTGATTAAGCTCTATGGTCGTGGTCAGATCAATATTGTGGATTTTACGAAGGCCTTTGGTGGGCAAGAGGTATTGATGCAGGTATGGAAGGACTTGCAGAGGGAGTTATTTAGGATTTAAGGAGAGCGGTGAATCATAAAGATTTGAGATTGAAGAAGTAATAAGGCTAGCCTTGTCTATTGTATTGTTTTATTTTATAAAATTTATTTTCTATGAATTATCAGATTGTTTATTCATTTTTAGAGTCTTATTTCAAAAAGACAGATAAAGATATTATTGAAATATTTTCTGAGCTCCTAGTATTATTTTCTGAGGAATATAATGAAGTTTCTCCTTTATTAGATAATATACAAGGTAAAACTTGAATAACAATTCCATTAGAAGTTTCAAAGACTCTTTTAAAACGTTTAAAAAAGAGAGGACTCATTGAATATAGTACTTTTTCAGAATATCTTTTAACAGAAGAAGGAAAGGAGTTTAAAGAGGGTAAGGTTTCCAAATCTATTATACATTTCCCGTTGGAAGCTATTGAGGAAGATTTTAAAAAAAATAATATAGAATGCACATTGAAAGATGTTGTTGAGCTTTTTCTTTCTTCATCTATTATAGTAAATTTTGATTATAAATTATGATTAAACTTATCTACGGATAGGAGAAATTTAGAATTGTTTTTTAAATATCTCGAATCTATTCAAAAAAAAGATCAGGAAAAATATAAGGCAATTGTAGTTTTGCTTTATACTGGAATGTTGTCTAGGTTACTAGTGAACAAGGAGACAGAAATAAATAATAAAACTTTTAAATCTCTTAGAGTCTATTTGGATACAAATATTATTATTTCTCTGTTATGATTTGATGATGAAGAAAGAAATCAAACAATTCAGGGACTTTTAAACGAACTTAAAAGACAAAATGCTGAATTATTTGTTTCAAAAATTACGGTCGATGAAATTAGTAATTTATTAAGTAATTATGATCCAAACAAGTATTTGGTAGATTATCCCGTAAACTCCCTATATTATAGGATGAAAAAATACTGAAAAACTAATCATGATATACAGGTTATTATAGAATCAATAGAATCTTTTTTTGCGAAACATTTAATTACGATAGATTATCGTACTGATACTAATATAATTAAGGAAAATCAGTATTTTCAATATAGAGTAGAAAGCTTATCAAAATGGGAGGCAGGAAAACAGATATATGGAAACTCCATTAAACATGATGTTATCCTAGAATTGTTGATTGAAGAAAAAAGAAAGGAAAATAAAAGTTATTATGCACAGTCTTTTGACAGTTGTAAATTTTTATTTTTAACCTCAGATTGACTTCTTGCCTCATGGAATGCAAAAAATAAAAAAAGCAAATCCATCCCAGAGATTATTCATATCACAGATATGGCAACCTATCTCCGAATTAAAAATCCAGACATTTTAGAAAGTATAGATTTATGGCTATTATTGAATAGATCATTACAAGAGGATATTTTAGATAATAGATTACGAGAAGCTTTTTTGAATGAGTTGGCAAATAAGATTAACCAACAAGAAATTTCACAGGAAGATTGTTCTGCACTATTAGCAATGGAAAGTACGAAGGCTAGTTTATCACAACTACAAAATGAAATTAGTCAATATGATAATAAAATAGATTTTTCAAAAGTTTTTTCTGAAGATAGAATAAGTGAGGCAAAGACTTATAAAGCATCTACTGCAAGGAAAATGGACTTTCTTAGCCTGTCAAACATTCAAATAAAGCAAAAACAAGAAAGTGCTGAATCTAAAATTAAAAATATAAAGTGAGTGATTGAACTAGAGTGTCAAAAGAAAGCTTACTGGTATATCTTTCGTCTAAAATCATATGTGGTGATTTTTGTCGCTTCCATATCCCTATTAGTTTCATGAATACCTTTCATATCTGTTTGTTTGTATAATTATGGTTGGTTATTGAGTGTTATCGTATCAATGGTGATGGGGTTATGATTATTTAAACGATCTTGGATCTCTGACTTTTTTGATCAAAAATATAATCAAAGAGTTCAAGCTTTAATTATAAAGCAATCTAGAAAATTTAATTTATAATTTGATAAATATGGACAATAATAGCTCAAGGCGACAACTCAAAAAACTTTGAGATGTTTTGGAAGTGATTAGAAATTGAAAGTCGTGTAATCAGAACAAAGAAAAGATATGAGAAAAAATTACTAGAATTGAAACTATTGCAGATGGATCTATTAATCCAGAAAGAGTTGGATATTTTTTATTGTCAGATGATGATAAAATTAAATTTTCAATCAAAGAGGGAGATATCTTATTTAGCCATATTAATAGTCCAGTCCATATCTGAAAAGTTGCAATATCTACAAAAAATTATGATGATTTGTTTCATGGGATGAATCTCCTCTTATTAAGAGGAAATAAAAAACTTCTTGATCCTTTTTTTCTTTTTAATCTTTTGAATTGGTTTTTTGTTAGATGAGATTGGGAACTAATGTGTAAAAAGGCAATTAACCAAGCAAGTTTAAATCAAAAAAATATTCTTGAAAAGATTATCCCCCTTCCCCCACTTGAAGAGCAAAAGAAAATTGTCGCCTATCTTGATGAGCTCAATGCAACGATCTCCAAGCTCAAGAGCGAATATCAGTCTCAACTTGCGATGCTTGATGAGATGCGAAATAGTAGTCTTGACCTAGCTTTCTGAGGATCTAGAGAGAGAGAGAGAGAGAGAGCATACAACTTAAATAATTGGAAATGGGTAAAGCTTGGCGAAATTGCAAAAACTCAGAGTGGTGGAACCCCTAGCAGGTCAAATCCATTATATCGATGAGAGGGGATTGTTCGATTGAAATCATGAGAGTTGGAAGATAATAATTGTATTACAAAATACACAGAAACAATTACTTTATTGGGGCTTGAAAATTCTTCTGCAAAAAAGTTTACTAAAGGAACTTTATTGCTTGCTATGTATGGAGCAACTGCGTGAAAGTTAGGAATTCTATGAATAGATGCGGCAACAAATCAAGCTGTTTGTGCTATTCAAAATACTCAAAATAAGTTCGTTGAAAAGTATATTTACTATTTTTTGTTAAAAGAGAGGGATAAGATTATTAGAGATAGTTTTTGATGAGCTCAACCAAATATTAGTAAGACTTATATAGATAATATTGAGCTTCCTCTTCCTGATTTAGAAACGCAATCCCAAATTGTCTCCCATCTGGATCTGGTCCATCAACAGATTACTACGCTTAAAGCTCAGGTAAGTGAGCAGATCGAGCACTGCGATCAGCTCTGGCAGAGTAGTCTAGAAAAAGTCCTCACTCAAGGGGTGGAATAGGATCTGAAGTCAGATTTTTCTGCTCTTTCTTCTTGCAAAAGTTAGAGTTATCGTTATAAAGTATACAGTTTTGTATATTATTTGACGAGAATATGATAAATGCTTTGTTAAAAACCAAGCAAACTGTTTTTACAACTCAGCAGTTGCAGGAGCTTCTCCCTACGATTAAAGCTTCTTCTTTGGCGATGACCTTGAGTAGATATAAGCAGTCAGATAAACTCTTTAATCCACAAAGGGGGATTTGGACTTTGCCAGTTTTCTCACACGAAGAACTTGCTTGCACTCTTTATCCACAGGGATATATTTCATTAGAGACAGTTTTGTATGATGCAGGAGTAATTTTTCAATGGTATGGTGCTTCTACCAGAGTTGTCCGAATTAATACACGTCACAAAACTTTTCAAGACCATACTTATTATGCTTTCAAGATCAAAGATGAGCTTTTCACTAATCCTCTGGGGGTGAAATCTCTGGATACTATTCGCAAAGCAACACCTGAAAGAGCCTTATGCGATTTGATCTATCTGCAGCACAAGCCTCAAATAGACAATCCGGACTATTTTCTCAATCCTCAAAGTCTTGCAAGACTCAAAGAATTGCTTCCTTTTTATCCTCAAACGGTTCAGCATGCAATCTCAAAACTTCTTGGCAGACAGATATAAATTGCATGAGCAATTTATGCTCAAGATTCTCCATGGGGTATTTTCTACTAAAGTTGCTCCATATTTAGCTTTCAAGGGAGGAACTTTAGCTTATTTTTGTTATGATTTAGAGAGGTATTCTACGGATATTGATCTTGATTTACTTGATCATCGTCATGAAGAAGAGGTAAAATCTGAAATTACCGCTCTTTTGTCTCGTATCGGTGAGATCAAAAATATAACCTTAGGAAGGGAGCTTCACCGCTGGATATTTCGCTATGATGAAAAAAGTCCTAATATTAAAGTAGAGCTCAACAAAAGAGAGCTAACAGGGAATAGTTATGAATATCAAACAATTTTTGGACAGGATATTTATTGTATGGATGCATTAACTATGGTGACAAATAAACTTCTAGCTCTCGGTAATAGGCGATACAATAGAGATCTTTTTGATACCCATTTTTTTAGAAAAAAAGGCTTTGAATACAAAGAGGAAATTATTTTTGCAAGGTCAGGAATGTCTTTATTAGATTATATTGAATTTCTGATTAGAGAACTTCCCAAACATTATGCAAGCAATACAATTTTAGCGGATGGAATGGGTGACGTCCTCACCGATACTCAAAAACTCTGGGTGAAAAAGCATCTTGTTACTGAAACCGTAGCACTTCTCGGTCAATATCTTCAAAAAAATAAATAAAAATCTGATTTTATTTTTTGTTTAATCTTAGTATGCAGTCAAGTATCAATCGTATTACTGATATTCTTCGCCGTGATGATGGAATCTCTGGGGCAATGCATTATACCGAGCAGATCAGCTGGATTCTTTTTCTCAAGTTTCTTGATGACTATGAATCAGCTCATGTATTAGAAAGTATGCTCAATGGTAAGGAATATACCAGATTACTTGCACCTGCTTATCAGCGATCCTCTCGAGCGGCTCCTAAAAAAGATGGAAAGTTAGATCATACCAAGGCTCTTGTTTGAGATGATCTCAAGGATTTTGTCAATACTCAACTTTTCCCTTATCTCAAGTCTTTTCGTAGTGCGGATAATAATTATCATAGTATGAAGTATAAGATTGGGGAGATTTTCTACTTTCTAGAAAATAGAATAGAAAACTGAAATACGATCAGGGAGGTTATTGATATTATTGATGAAATGGATTTCCAGTCGCAGTCAGATTTATTTGAACTTTCTAAAATTTATGAAGACCTCTTGCAAGGGATGGGGAATGATGGAGGAAATAGTGGGGAATACTATACTCCAAGAGCGGTGATTAAGGCGATGGTAGAGTGTCTTGATCCAAAGATTTGAGAAACAATCTATGATGGTGCGACAGGTTCTTGTGGTTTTCTGATAGAAGCGTATCAATACCTCAGACCTCAAGCTAATACTACTGAGCAGCTTACTTGGCTCAATCATGAAGCTTTATGGGGAAATGAAAAGACACCGATTGCTTATATTATGGGAGTAATGAATATGATTCTCCATGGTATTGAAAATCCTAATATTAACAAGAAAAATACGCTTGTAGACAATATTAGGGATTTTGAGGAAAAGGACGCTTATGATATTATCCTTGCAAATCCTCCCTTTTGAGGAAAAGAAAAAGATGCTATTCAGTCTAATTTCCCTATCAAGACCAATGCGACAGAGATGCTTTTCCTTCAACATTTTATGAAAAGATTAAAAACCTGAGGAAGGTCTGCGATCATTATCCCAGAGTGAGTTTTGTTCAATACTTCCAATGCTTTTCAGGAAGTCAAAAAGCAGTTACTTTCAGATTTTAATTTGCATTCTATAGTATCTTTGCCTGCAGGGATTTTCTTACCGTATAGTGGAGTTAAGACCAATATTATCTTCTTTGACAAGACCAAAGCTACCGAGCAGATTCGATATTATGAGATTGATCTTGGTCGTAAATTAACGAAGAATAAGCCAATCACTTTTGAGGAGCTTCAAGGCATGATTTCAGCTTTCAAAAAAAGAGAAGTCTGACCTCATTCTTGGATTGTGCCATCTTCAGAGATCAAAGACTATGATCTTTCAGCAAAAAATCCTGCAAATATCAAAGAAATTATCCATAGAGCTCCAAATGAGATTATGGAAGATATTATCAGGACAAATGAAAGCATTGTAGAGGTAACTAGTGTGCTTCGCACTTTGATTAAATAAGATTCTTTTCTCTATAATTTGATATTCTGTGAATTAAAATCTGACGTTTTTATTGTTTTAATGTAATGTTTATTCTGTTTCTGAGATGATTCTTTTATAGGATATATTTTTTGCTAGCTATTTTTCTTTTTTAAATCAATTTTAAAGAGATTTCTTGTTGCTTTTTTGCTTTTTATAAAGTTTTGTCTATACTTGAGACGCTTGGTTTTTTAAAACCTTATTTGATTGTATGAAGAAAAAATACACAACCTTATTACAAATGGTTGGAAATTGGAAAAAAAAAGCAGCATTACCGATCAATATTAGATGGGTTTCTATCTCGCTTTTTTTGTTTATGATGGGATGGTGATTAGGATGAGATACCTTTTTCTCTGTTTATGTAAAAAGTATTCTTGGATCAGGATTTTGACTGATGTTTATTGGAACTTTATTGGCTGTCATAAAATTGTTTCTTGTGATTCCTGTTGGTGTGATGAATGATCAATGAAATGCAAGATATCTTTTGTTGGCTGGGAAATTAGTATATATTTTTTCTGGGCTTTTTTACTTCTTGGCAGGAATGCATAGTTCTCCTTTGCTTCTTGTGCTAGCTGTTGTTTTGAATGGAATTGCGAGTTCTATGATGTTTACGACTTATCGTGTGCTTTATGGGAAGGGAACTCAGCATAGTAACCGCAGTAGGATTTTCGGTTTTTATTTCTCAAGTATTAATCTTGCATATGTAATCTGAGCTTTGCTTAGTGCTTTTCTTGTTTCCTATCTTGAACTTCCTTATATGTATCTTTTTATTATTATTTTTGCTTTGTTGTCTCTGCTTCAAGATGGAAAGATTCAGGATTTTATTAAGAAAAAATTTTCTAAATCTTGGAAAAAATGGAACTTTCTTGTAAACTCTGTAGATACTGATGTTGACGTAGACTTGTGTAATATTAGGAAACTTTTTGGAAAAAGAGGGGTAATAGTTCGCTTTTCGAAGGAAGCAGTTTCTTTTTCTTCGTGGAAAAGGATGTTTGCTACTCTGAAATCGTATGGTCGATCAATGTATACTGCACTTTCTGCTCAGGCTTTGGTAAGTTTTATGAATTATGTGGGATTTTTGTTTATTCCGATTATTGCGAATGATAATAATCTTTCTCTTTCTGAAATTGCTATTTTGTTCGCTGTGATGAGGCTCCCTTACGTGATTAATGTTTTGATCGGAGGATTTGGAGATAAATATAGTAAAAAAATTCTGATTACTATTTTAGTTTTTATTGGTGCACTTTTGTATATTTTGCTCTGATTTTATCATAATTTTTGGGCAATTATTGTTTTGAGCTTCTGAATTTCTCTGGTGATTGCGATGCTTTCTCCGGTTACTTCTGCATTGGTAATTGGGTATGCTAGACCAAAGGATAGGTGACTGATGTCTGGATTGCAGGAGTTTGCTAGTAGGATTGGAGAAATTATCGGCTCTTTGGTTTTTGGGATGATCGTTGCAAAAATTGGAATGGATGATTCTTTTATTGTTTTGGGAGGGGCTCTTGCGGTGTTAAGTATGTATCTTTTGGTAAAGAAGCTCATGAGAATAAAGACGAAAGATGGTGAAGCGAAAAAAGAAGTTGAAGCTCAGCAGCCTTTACCCTTTTTGCAGAATACTTAATTGAGAAAAAATCCCTTTTCTCCATAATTTTGTTTGACTTTTTGGCACATTTCTATACACTTCCTCTTGTGGTCTAATTCTGGCTTTGGTTTTTTTGAAATTGATAAAATGGGGAAAGTAACTCTTTTAAAAAAAAATATTGGGATCTTGTTGCTCTCTCCCTTTGTTGCTTTTGGAATTTTTCGAGTTTCTCAGCAAGATTGGAGTAGGCTAACGGCGAGCGTTCTTGATATTTCAGAAATTGAAACGATTGAGAAACAAGGGCGAGATGTTGCATACAAAGTTCATGATCAGCTTTTTGAACTTTTTGGTTCAAAGCAGCTTCAATGAGGTGATGCTTTAGTTTTTGAATTGGTTTATAATCCTGAAAAATTAAGTCTCGTGCTTCCTGAAAGTTCTGGAGCGACTTTTAGTATTTTGGAAGATGGGTCAGGGGTCTTTAGAGCGAAACTGGAGAATCTCTCTCATTATATGTTAAATAGTGACTGGATTCAGATTCCCTTCTCTTGAGAAGAGGATCAACTTGTTTTGTCTGAAGCGATGCTTTATCGTGGAGAAAAATCTTCTCTTCTTAAGATTGGAAATTTAAGTTCTTCTACGGAACATTCTCTTTTACCTTAGTTTTTCTTTTGATGAAAAAGGTATTCTTTGTATTTTGCAGTGTTTTTCTAGGTTTATTTGGGATGACAACATTTGCGGTGGGAAGTCCTGATAGTTTTCAACTGGAGGTAAATCCTGCAACTTTTAGTGTGAATCAACCCGTTGATCTTACGGTAAAAGCAATTAAGAATGGGCAGATTATGAAGGATTATGAGGGAAGGCTTTTCCTAGAAATTGAGTGAGATAATTTGTCTCGTTTTGATTATACTTTACCTGAAGGAGGATTTTGAGAAATGAAGCTTTCTAACCAGGGAGTGAAAACCTATTCTAAAGGATTACAAGTAAAAAAGGCTGGAACTTTTGTCTTGAAAGTCGAGGATCTCGCTTCAGATTCAGCTACTGGAACGATTACGATTATTGTCTCTTCTGATGATCAACTTAATCTTAAAAATATTCAGCTTCTTTCTCCTCTTCAAAATGGGACAGAAACAGAGAGTTCTATGAGTGTGATGGCAAATGCTCCAGAATTATCAAACTCTCGTATTCAGGTTTATTTGAATGATCTGATGGTAAAAGAGGCGATGACTGATACTAATGGATTATTCAATGAAACCATTCCACTTCAGAAGGCGTGAACAAATGTCTTGGAGCTAAAAGCTGTAGGTTTGAATAATCAGATTGTTGGACTTTCGGATAAAAGAACTTTTCTTTATCAACCATTGTCTGATAACTTATTTAAGTCAATTACCATGACTCCAAATCAGAACTTAAAAATCTGAGATAAAGTTCGTTTTGAAGTTTTTACCGATGAACGTGTGAGTTCTGCGAAACTTTTGTTTTCGTGAGGGCAGGAGTATCCTTTGGATAAAGAAAAGGATGGGCTTTTTACTAAAAATGTTACGCTTACTACTACTGGAGAAATCATTGTGAATGCAGAACTTATTGCTTCAGAACTTACTAAGAAGTATGATAAGGTATTGTCATTTTCTGTTAGAGATCATATTAGAATTGGTGAAGTGAGAATCAGTCTTAATCCTAATCTTGCTGGGACTTTAGATCTTTCTTGGGTAACTCTTGGAGGAGAGAGCTCTGATTATGCTGTAAAGTATTGATTGGAGAAGGATCAATTGATTGCTACAGCCTTTACTAAGAAACCTCAAGCAACTCTTTCAGGTTTTTCTTATGGGAAATCGTATTTTTTTCAAGTTTTGGCAACGACTCCTGAGCATGTCCCTGAAGGACTACCTTCTCAGGTTATTCAGTTTGATATGCCAATTTTATCAGGAACTGCGGCTACGGTTGATCCTCTAACAAGTGGCGGATTACCTTCTGATCTGGCTGATCCTGCAGATCCAGATTCTCATGATGTGGCGGTTTTGGATAAGCCGCTTTGTGTTGTCAAGAATATTCAGTTTTCTACTAAGAAGATTTGAAATAAGCACTATCTCGTCCGAAATAAAGTGGCGAATGTGGAAAAATATCTGATTTATAGGTCTGAATATGAGGATGGAAGTGACAGGCAATTTGTTGGGGAATCTCTTGTTCCAAGATATGAATATCCTTTTGATAATACTGCGGAGGAGGATATTTATGCCTATTATGACGTAGAGGCTATTTGTAATGATGGTGAACAGCTTATTTTGACTAAAGCAGAAAAGGTAAAGGTTGGTCCTTTTGAAGATATGTTGATGATTCTTGCTTGTACTTTCCTTATTTATTTGATGTATAGGCTTTATCACTATAATGCCTAGCCTGTTTGGCCGTTTCTAGAATTTGGAATATTTTATGCTGATAGTAAAGTTTAATGAAATTAAATAAAAAATATCAATTTCATCATTTTTGATCTCAAAATTCCTCTTCTTTTGATGGGGTTTTCCCTGTTTTTCTTCCTTCTTATCAAACTTTTTCTCTTCAGCAACTTGGAGAACTTATTTTGCAGGATATGCAATGGAAGGCGATTTCTCGTTCTCTTGGAAAGCACTTGATTCCTTTGTTTATTGATGGTGCACTCAATAAAGATTTTACTAAAGTATTGTCTTGAAAAGCTTCACTGCCGTATCTGGCGAGAGAGAAAAGGCTTTTGTCTGTTTATAGGAAAACACAGAAAAAAAATCAGACTTTACTTTCTCAATTTTTTGGTAATGAGGGTATCCATTTTTGTTCTACGTTTCAGAATGAGAGGATTCAGAGGCTTTTTGATCTTTTGGAGGAGAAACAGATTTGGAAGCTTTCTCAAGAGCTTGTTTGGTGGGATGTTACTACTCAAACGATCGTAGAGCCTGAAGATATTGTTTGGAAAGAAGAGATGCAAACACAGCTTGAGGTTAAGTGTTTTGTGGAGACGAAGAATGATGTTTTTCCGCTCGTTATTGATGATCCTTTGCAGCTTTTTTCCGATAAGGGAGTACTTGTCCATCCGAATGATAAAAGATACAAAAAGCATATTGGTAAGAAAATTATTATTCCAATTCTTAATAAATCGATTCCTATTTTTTGAGAAGAAGGATTGGATACTGTTAAAGATAATGGGATTTTTAGATTGAATCCGCTTTTGTGAGAATATCATTTGAGGAAAACGCAACAGTATCGTCTTTCTTTGCAAGATGAAGTTATTGATGAAAAGGGATTCTTTGTTTCAGATATCCCAAACTTTGGAGGGAAGCCAGCTTTTGATTTTGTTGAAAATATTACTGAAACACTTGCTACGATAGGAAATCTTGTTTCTAAGCAGGAGGTCAAGAAAAAGATTCCTTATTCGAGTGAAACGAATACTCGTTTAATAAGGAGAATCGTTCCGGGTATTATTTTGGATTTTTCTCAGTATTGAGACGATTTTTGAAAGTGGATGGAGAAGGAATTTCCAGAGCTTTCGGAAGAAGGGCGTCAGCCATTTTCAGTGAAATTGTCTTTGGAATCCAAAAATATTTACCAGCCTAGATTGCCGTTTCTTTGTAATGTTATGACAGGAGAGGTGAAGTGTTTTAGGTATCAAATTTGTGAGAGGAGCTGTTGATCTGCTTTTTCAAGTTTGCTTTTGTATCTTCTTGTTGAGCAGCAACTGCCTTTTGAATTTTCAATTAGTGACCTTTTTGATGCGCTTTATTTTATGTCGGAAGAGAGGTGGAATGCTTTTTTTGATCAGTTTTCTTTTTCTGTTTCTAAGGAGGATTCTTTGTTTGCACTGATGAAATCTAATGATCATGAGATGATCTCTGAACGCATTGGATTAGAATTGGAAAAAATTCCATGGCTACAAATGGACGCAAAGGGGATTTTCCGCTTTCTGCCTACTGTATTATTCTGAGATCAGTGGACGCTCCATTCAGTTGCTTGTTCTGATGTTTTTCTTCAGTCTTTGGCTTGTCTCTCTAGGAGTCAGGATTTGAATCTTTTTTTTCAGCAGCAGCAAGTATTCCCTTCATTTTTGGAGTATTTTCTCTGGTTTAGTTTTGTGCTTCAGGAAACTTCAGGTTTTTCTTTTGTGCCTTTTCATGCTGATGAGAAAGCTTTCCCTTTACAGGCAAGGTGGGAAAGTGAGCTCTCTGATTATGGTTTAGATGTTCTAAGATTTACTGTTGCTCGTGGAAAAGCTTATACAGAGTCAGATTTAGCTGTTTCTTTTGAATATTTAAAGCATCTTTGGAATCTCTTTAAGGTGCTTTATGAGCAGGGCGTTTTTGAGTTGGATGAGGTTTGAGTGCTTCGTCTCTGAGGAAAAGAGTATTGGCTTTTTTCTCAGTGGAGGGAATTATTGTCTGCGTTTGAGGGAAAATTGCCGTGAGAATCAGCCTTTTCTGTTGCTTTATGATCCTTGCAAGACTTTACCAGAGGAGCATTTTCTTGGTATCTTGCCTTGGTAAAAGGAGAAACTCATGAGGAATCTAGGTTCTTGGCAGGACAGTTGTTTTTGTCTCTTTTGGAGCTCTTATCTCCGATTATTCCTGAGTTTATTTCGATGATTGAAGGAGTCTTGAAATTTCCTGTAAAATCTGTGCTAAATCGAGAAGAACTTCATGGTGTGAAAGATTATAGGACATTCCTTCTTTTTGATATATTGAAGGGAATTCAGCTCAAAAGGGCAGAGCTTCAGCTAAAAAAACATCTTCCTATTGCGTTGTGTGTTCAGGCGAATTCGGATATTTTACGTTTAATAGAATCTTATGAATCAAGTCTGAAATTGCTTTTTAAGACGGAGGAAATTCAGTATTTAGCTGCGAATGAGGTTTTCCCTTCAGGATTTGAAACTTTTATGATCCTTGATATCACAGTTGGAATTAAAGCTCTTGATCTTCCTCAGCATGAGGATTGTTTGGCGCAGCTTGAGAAGGAGCATACTTCGAAATTGCAGACGTTGGAATATTTGAGGTCGACTTTAGTGGCACTTTCTTTGAATCCTTTGGCGGATCCTGTAAAACTTGCCGAGAAGGAAAGTGAACTTGATCAACTTAAGTCTGAAATTCAGGAACTTGAGCTGAATATCAAAAAAATGAAGGCTACAAAGAAGGTGTAGCGCTTCTTTTTTTTTGAGGGCGTATTTTTGCCGGTTAAGGGCTATGCTTTTACTTCTTGCATTTCATAAAATTCAAGCATATCTCCCATTTCGATTCTCTTTCCGATTTTCACTTTCATACCGCAGTCTTCACCCGCATTTACCTCTTTTACTTCGTCTTTATTACGGTGGAGAGAAAGGATTTCTCCGTTTGTCAAAATATCATCACCTCTATAGACTCTGAATTTAAGCTTATTCTTTACCTTTCCTTCTTTTACTCTTCCTCCAACCGTCATTTCTCTCGTTTCTGTGTGGAAGACACCAAGGATTTCAAGCTTACCAACGATTACTTCTTCTTTCTCTACTTCTACCATTCCGAGGAGCAGATTATTGAGGTAATCCGTGAGTTCATAAATAATATCAAAAACTTTCATCTCAATTTTGAGGCCTTCAGCCTTCTTTTTGAGAAGCGCATTCATAGAGATATTAAATCAGATCAATAATGCCTTCGAAGCTTGGGCTAAGGAAAGATCGCTTTCTCCGAAATATCCTACATCGCTATGTACCACCTTGATCGTCACATTCTTTGGGAGCGAAAGTCCATCAACCGCCTGCTTAAGAGCCTCTAAACTAGAGGAACCATCAGCCTTGAGGATCAGTCTTAATTCTGATATCTTTGATTGATCACCAGCTTTCAACTGAGCTAAGAACTGTTGTAACGCTCCATCTCCACTCGCTTTTGCTTCAGACTCTTTGATAAAGGCAATTCTCTGGTGAGCTTCCTTTTCATTGGAAACTACCTCAACAATTCTTCCTGGCTCAGGAAGCTCAGTGAATCCAAGGATTTGCACAGGTTCTCCTCCCATGATTTTTCCTGTGTTTTTTCAGAGTCGGTTCTGCATTCTCCTTACCTTTCCATAGGTATTGTAGGCTACGATAATATCTCCGTTTTTCAAGGTTCCAGTCAGCACGATCAAGCTCGCTACCACTCCTTGTTTTGGGTCTTTGTAGGCATCTACAACTACTCCTACTGCTTGTCTGTCAGGATTGTATTTGAGTTCAAGCATTTCCGCTTGTAAAAGTACATATTCTAGCAAAAGATCAATACCCTGACCTGTCTTGGACGAAACTCCTACGAACGGCGTTTCACCTCCCCAATCTTCAGGAGTCAGTCCATACTTGGCAACATCAGCTTTGATCTGATCCATATTATTTCCAGGCTTATCAATCTTAGTCACGGCAATAATGATTGGAACTCCTGCGGATTTTGCATGGTTGATCGATTCAATGGTTTGTGGCATTACGCTATCATCTGCTGCAATCACGATAATTGCAATATTAGTCAGCTTTGCACCTCTGGCTCTGAGCGAAGTAAACAGCTCATGCCCTGGAGTATCAATGAAGGTAATCTGCTTTCCATTATAATTTACCATAGAAGCACCGATAGATTGCGTAATCCCTCCGGCTTCACCTCCTGCAACGCTTGTTTTTCTGAGGTAGTCCAAAAGTGAGGTCTTTCCATGATCTACATGTCCCATCACAGTCACGATTGGTGCTCTCTCAACCTGTTTTTCTGCCTCTTTATCAATATCCAAAATCTTCTGCAAATCTCCTTCCATAAAGCTCTGTACATCAAGTGTTGCTTCTTTTTTCTTCAAAGTAACTCCTAAATCTTCAGCGATCAGAGAAGCCGTATCAAAATCCAAACTTGCATTCAAACTTGTCATAATTCCGTTGGCAATAAGCTTTTTCATCACTTCTGGCAGTGGAACTCCGATCTTTTCTGAGAATTCCTTTACCGTAATATTTTCTTCAATGGTTACCTCAGTTTTTTTGACGAGATTTGATGAAGTTGTTGCTTCTTTATGAACCTTCGCTGTTGGTGTTGGAGCAGGTTTCTCCTCTTTTTTGAACACTGGTTTTTCTACCTTTTTTGGTTCATGCTGCTTTTTTTGTGCTAGATGATCAGCAAAAAAATCTAACCCACTTCAGCTTTTTTGTAGTTTTTCTTTGGCTTTGTAAGTCCCCTGTTCGATAGAGATATTTCCTCCTGCCTTTGACGCAGTTGATTTTGGTTTTTTAGAAGGTTCTGCTGGACGAGGTTCTGCCCTTGCAATAACCCTAGCGTTTCTTATTTTTGGTGCATCTGAGAAAGAAAGCTCTTCTTGACTTGTCTCTTTATTTGAAGTAAGCGGGATTTCGATATTGTGGAGTTCTAAGCTATCTTCATCTTCTCTTTCAGGTTTTTCTTCTTGTTTGGTGAATCCTAGTCCAGAAAGAAAGCCCCCCCCGAATCCTATTTCGTCTGATTTCAAAATTTTTCCATCATCAGCTTTTTTGGCAGGAGTGGCTTTTTTAGCAGCTTTCTTTGGAAGCTGGTCTATGATATATTTCATTTTTTCTAGATTGCTATCGGAAATTGTAGCCGTTTTTGCGGTTAATTTTTTGCCCATAACTTTTTCGTATACTTTGGCAAACGTGGCTTCATCTAGGTTTAAATCTTTCTTTACATCATCAATACGAGGCATATTCAGCGATAGTCAGCGATAAAAGGTTCAAAAAAAACTGACCTTAGCATATGGAATTTGCCTCTATTTGCAAGGAAAACTTTGGTTGCCTCTGTTTTTTTCAGAAGGGGAGTCTGATTTTTAAACTTTTTAAAAGAGCATATGTTCTGGTTAGAGCGATATTTATTTCTGAGAAGAGTGAGGTTTACTAGTGCTCTCAGAGTTCAGAGGTTGAGAATTTGTGCTCAAAGCGGGCTATGAGTGGAGCGATGTGAGGTTTAATGAAAATCCCAACACAAAGGAAGATTCCAAAAAAGCTCAGGAGTATGGTCATATTCGGGAGATATATTTCTCGAAGGACGCCTCCTACAGCTTCTCTCATCGCGGTGATTGTGTAGGTGAAAGGGAGAAATGGATTGATCGCTTGAAAAAAGCTACCAGAAAGCTCTATCGGGAAGGTGCCGCCGGCTCAGGAAAGTTGGAGCACTAAAAAGACGATGACGATTGCTTTCCCAGCGTTTCAGAATGTGGCGACGGTGGTATAGATAATCATCGAGAAAACCATTGCTGCTCGGAGCGTGATTCCTATGAATGCTCCTTTATTAGCGACATAAGCGTTTAATAAAAACATATCTCCCAAAGCAACAATTATTCCCTGAATGAGTCCTATGCTGAGGAAGAGGAGCCATTTCCCTAGGTATTTTTGGTAGTGTTTGCAGTGGTAGAAGGTTTTCTCTCTGATTTTGGTAGTAAAGAGTGAGATGTTGAGCAGAGAGCCTACTCGGATCGCTAAGGTCGTAAAGAAAGGCGACATTGCAGAGCCGTAATTAGGGATCGAAAAAAGCTTGTTTTCTACAAGCTTTACCGGTTCAGCGATAAACTCAGAAAAACGATTAGGGTCGAGGGTCGCTACCTCAATGAAATTTTCTAGTTTTCAGCTAGCCTTCAGTTTTTGGACGTGCTGATCAATGGTCCCGACATCTTTCTGAAGTTTGGGGAGTTTCTCTTGGAAGGATCTGACTTTTTCTGTTTCTGTATTGATGATCCTTGCGCCTTCTTCAAGGTTTCTCTGGAGATCAGGTAGTTTATTCTCGAGGCGGTCGAGTTTCTCTATTCCGCTGGTTGAAAGATCTTGGGTGTAATTCAGGACTTGACGCAGTGCAGGTTCAATATTTGTTTCATAATCGTCGTGGAGATCATCAAGGCTTGTGCGGAGGTCCTGACGAATGCCTTGGATCGCTGTTTGGGTGTCTTTGCTAAAGTCGATGACTTTTTGGGCGTCTTGTGAAAGTGGCGAGAGAGTGGAACGGATGGAAATGCTTTTTTGACGGAGGAGATTGATTTTTTGGAGTAGCTTATTGAATGGGGCGGTCAAAGGCGTATGAGGAAGGAGGAGATCAATCATATCTCTTCGCTGGGTGATTTTCTGAGCTTGTCTTCAAAGCTCATTTTCGAGGTTGGTGAGTCTTGTGGTGATCTGGTTAAGATCGTTCTCGAGGTGCTGGTTTTTCTGATCGGCATAGCTAAGGATAGCCGAAAACTCGCTATCAATGCTTCTAGCGATGTCTTGGATTGAGGTTTTATGGGTTTGGATTTGATCTGGAACGGTATCCAAAAGTTTGAGGCTTTGCTCGGCAAGTGTCCTGCTTTGGTAGAGCGCTTCTTTCCCTTGATTGATGTCGCTTTTGAGGGTTGGGAGTTTGCCATAGGCTTCCTCGAGTTGGTATCTCGAACGGTAGGAAATCTCCAGAATTTTATTGATTTTTTCATCAACGGCATCTAAACTTTCACGAGCATCATGCACGAAGTCGATCAAACCATATACGCTTGTTTTACTAGCTTGGAGATCGAATCCCACGAGATTCAATTTTTCCATCAGGATGCGATTGACGGTGTCTATGAAAGATTTTTGGATATTTTCTTTGATCGTCGTTGCTCCTTTGCCGGTGATTTTTGGGGCTATGGCGTTGAGCTTCTCGTTGACAGTATAGCGGATTTCTGGGTGCTGAGGAAACTCATCAAGAAGTGTCGTCATCTTTTCGCTAAATCCGCTTTCAATCACAATAGAAGCATAATATTTCCCTAGTTTTGTCCCTTGGTTGGCGATATTTTCATCGACAAAAACCCAACCGATATTTTGATCTGTCTTTAGCTCTTTGATAACTTCTGCTCCAATATTGACAAATTCCTCCTTAAAAACTGCCCCAATATCATTATTGACGACAGCGACCTTGATGCCTCTGGTATTCCCATAAGGGTCTCGGGAGGATTTTAGGTAAAACCAGGCATAGAGCGACGGCAGAATGCAGAGTCCTAGCACAATGACCATTGCACCTCGATTGGAAAAGATACGTTTAAGATCAGCTGTATAGATACGTCGGATTCGTTTCATCGGTTTTCATAAGAGGCAAAAATTTGCTCTTGAGTATAGCAATCTTAGTCTGTAAGTCAAACGAGGAAGAAAAGTCTGATTTTTTTGACTTTTGTAAGGTTTTGAAGTATACTTGAGGAGAATTTTTTATTTTCAGTTTGCTTGAGATGCTTGATGTGAAAAAAGAGGCAGTAACGTTTAGTCGTTTGTCGCACGATGAAAAGCTTGAACGTGTGCAAAAGTGGCTCGGAGAGCTGGCGTATCATTATGACTATTTTCGTGATTTGGACAGCTATGTGCATATCCATAAAGCATCACTTGATGATGCGTTTTTGGAGGCGATGTTTCAGATTATCCTCAATTTAGCCAAGGAAGTGGAAAAGCTTTAATTTTTTAAGCGAGAGAAGATGAGAAGTGTGGAAATTATTAAAAATGATGAGGCGGCAGATAAAAATCTAAAGTCTGAACTGGATCAGTTGGTCGGAGGAATCAATATCAAAGAGAAAAATGAGAGTTTTGGTGCGATCGATCAGTTTTTTGAGAAATTGAATAGTCTGCCAGAAGAACAGAAAAATTTAGCTCTTCAGCATGCGCTCGGTAAGAGCAGTCTTACGATTGATGGCTCCAAGAAGAAGCTTAGCTCGTTGGCGAAACTTTTTGATAAAGCGGTCGATCAGGAGAATGGAACATGGAAAATTAAGCTGAAAGAGGGCGTTTCTTTGCGTGAGTCGTCCTCGTCTGACGTAGCGAATCCTGAGACAAGCAATTCTTGAGCTCAAGATACTACTGAAACTTCTGGCGGAAGTGATTCTACTCCTAAAAACTATGTAGAACTTACGAGTGCTACTAATCCAGAGTCCGTGGCAGCCCAAACTCCTGCTGGAGCAGGTGAAAAAGCAGATGAAGCCGTTCAAGCAGTCGATGGAACTCAAGAAGCAAATACTGGAGCAGGTAAAGCACCGGCTGGAGTGAATGGAGAAAAGCCTACAAACTATGTAGAAATTGCGAGTGCTAATGATCCAGAGGCTGCGGCAGTCAAAACTCCCGCTGGAGCAAGTGAAAAAAAAGATGAAGCTATTCAGACGACTCCAGTAACGGAAGAAGAACCGGATGATGCTGATCTTGAGGGGCTTAGTGCTGAAGAACAGGAACTTGTTTCTTCTCTACTGAATGAAAAGAACTCACCTTTAGCGTATTTGATCCAGAAGAGCTCGAATTTTGCCAAGATTCAGGCTCAGAAAGGGTATGGAGCGGATGCGGATACTTTGCTAGAAATTCGTGAAGATAAGATCCTCTGAAATCAGACGAGAAGGGCTTTATCTGGATTATTAGATTGGATTGGATCAGATTTATCATCTCTTGAGCTTGCGTCCTTGACGCCGGAAAGTGTGTTGTCGATGGGGTTCATTTCTCAAGATATGAAAGAAAAAATTGAGGCAAGTGGACCTGAGAGCGTGAAGTCGCTCTGGAATGATGAAGCATATGAGCGTAAAAGTCCTTATACCAATAATTTTGCTTTAAAAAAGAAAGAAAATGCTGATTCTGATCAGCAGGTAGTTGACGAAAAAACGGACGATTCATCCTTAACCCCAGAAGATGCTTCAGTGGATACTACTAAAGAGCATCGAGAGACTAATGCTAGCCATCCGTATGAACTTGGACGAAGGTTTATTGATGGGATTCTTCATGAGGTAGTCCGTCTTCCTTCTTTTGAGCAGCTTCCGAAGGATAAGGATGGTGAGTATAAACGATCTGCATCTCCAAAAAAGATTTATAGGGTAGATGTTCCTGGGAAAGCATTTCATTGTTTTGATAATGGAACATGTCAAGACCTGAAAACGGAAGAAATAGCTGATACGAAAGATGTTGTAGCTAAGGTAGCGAAATTTCAAGAGCAACTTCCTATGAAGAAAGCCAATTTGATCAAAGCGTTTGAGCTTCAAGAAATGGATGGAGGCTATTATGCGAGAGAAGGAGACGTTTCTCTTTATACGATTGATGAGGTGGGGACGCTCTATGCTGCTGGACCGCACTGAGTGCAGAAGTTCCTCTGAGGAAAGGCTGATCATTGGGAGTCAGTTAAGGTAGAGGATTTGCCGTCGAGAGAGTTTCTCAAGACAGCGACCATTAGGACTCTAGGATTGCAGCAAACGGATGAGAACTGTTATGGAAAGGAATGATGGAGCGGAGCTTTTGCCTTCGACAAGCAAGGGAAGCTTTGTTATGCGGGGATTGATCGTGGAAGGATGGTCTTTGAGGGATTAGAGACGCTAGGGTATTCGACTCAAGAGCCTGCTAAAGATGCGGTAAAAGATCCTTTGCAAATGCTCTATACTCCTCTTTGGGTCCCTCAGCCTGTTGAAAATCAGGTTCAAATTCCTTTTAAACTGCAAGTGACGACTACTCAAGAGCCGTGGGCTGCTTGGGATTCGGCCGATTTAGAAAAGCCTTGGAAGGAGGTTGCTGAACTGCCTGAAGAGGTAAAGTATATTGAAGTGTAGTGTTTTAGATGTCGATGAGTTTTCGCTCGCCTTTCTCTAGCCCCTCGAGGGGTCGAGATCAGATTCTGAGTCTTTTGAGATAAATGACCTTATTCCCGACTGCTTCGAGCATCCTTTTGACCTGATGATATTTCCCTTCTGTGATGGTCAAGAGGATTTTCTTTTCTTCAAGTTGCTGGACTTTTGCTGGTTTGGTAAGGTATCCATCATCAAGCTGAACTCAGTTTTGGAGCTGTTCGCAGTCTGTGAGGCTGATCGGCGATTGGAGCCAGACTTCGTATTCTTTTTCTTTATCTCGTTTAGGGCTGATAACCTGATGAATAAACTGCCCATCATTGGAAAGTAAAAGCAGACCTTCTGTATCAACATCAAGCCTCCCCGCAACATGAAGCAAATGTACATAGGGGCATTCAAGCATCTGCTTTTTGTAGCTCAGATAGCCAAATTCATCTTCATCTGAGGAAATATAGCCTGCCGACTTGTAGAGAATCGCATAAACTTTTTCAAGTACCTTGATTTCTTGACCAAAAACTGTCAGCATTTCTCCACCAAAAAGTTTGAAGTCAGATTTTTTCACGCTTTCTCCATTTACGAGAATGTTTCAAGATTTACAAGCATTAGTAGCTTCTCTACGAGAAATTAGTCCGAGATTTGCGAGATATTTATCGAGTCTTTGCATAATGTTTACGGTAGTAAATGAGAAATACTTTAATCCCTGGTAATCATCTTCACAAACGTATCAGTTGGAATTTCCACATTTCCGATAGCTTTCATTCTTTTCTTTCCTTCTTTTTGTTTTTGAAGGAGCTTTCTCTTTCTGCTTACATCTCCACCATAACATTTAGCAAGGACATCTTTTTTGATCGCAGAAATGTTTTCACGAGCGATGATTTTGTTTCCAAGTCCTGCTTGAAGGGGAATCGCGAAAAGGTGTTTTGGGATCAGCGTTTTTAACTTTTCTACCGCTTCACGACCGAGATAATAGGCTTTATCATTATGCACGACCCAAGTTAAAGCCTCCACTTTCTCATTATTGATAAAAATGTCAAGTTTCACGAGGTCATCTGCATGATAACCTTTAAATTCATAATTCATCGTTGCGTAGCCTTTCGTCGCAGATTTCAAGCGATCATAAAAATCAACGATGATTTCGCCCATAGGAAGCTCGTAATGCCAAACGACTCTCGTTGCATCCAAGTATTCCATATGCTGGAGTTTCCCTCTATATTCCTGACAAAGTGCCATAATATTCCCTGCAAATTCTTCAGGTCAAACAATCTCAACATTTCAGATCGGCTCTAAGATTTCCTCAATCATCCCTTGATCAATCATATCGGAACCTGATTTTATGACGATTCGTGGTTTTAAGAGTTCGGCGAGTTTTACAAAAGTCTGCTCTTCCAGCATGGTTCCAAAAATCCCTTCAGAGTGTTCTCAATGTTCCTGCTCTTGTGCGGATAGAGTCAGATTTTCTTTTTTGAGAATTTCACGATAAAGCCCAGTCTGAATCAGACTTTTGATATTCATTCAAGTCTTGATCAGCGGAATGGAAAGGTTTTTGGACTTTACAAGATACATTACGGTCGGAATCGTGAAAATCGTATCCAGACCATACTCACGAAAAAGCCTTTCCTTGATGATATCCATATGGAGCATTCCGAGAAATCAGCAACGAAACCCAAGTCCAAGTGCCTTACTATCCTCCATTTCATAGACAACCGCACTATCATTGAGCGAAAGCTTCTCGAGGCTATCTTTGAGTTTATCGTATTCAGTAGAGTCAATCGGATAAACCCCGGCATACACATAAGGAGTGACCTTTCTAAATCCAGGAATCAAATACTGATGATATTTGCTGGTTCCTTCGTTTTTATTGATCTTGGTTTTGATGATAGTATCTCCGATTTTCACATCTCTTACCGATTTTTGTCCAGTCACGATATAACCAATTTGCCCTTCATTAAGGCTTTTGTCCGCTTGATATTCTGGAGTGAAGTGTCAGACTTCTGTTGGTTGGAAACTCTTTTCTGAATGGATCAGATAGACCTCGTCTCCTACAGAAAATGAGCCATCTACGACTTTTACATAGGCGAGAACTCCTTTATAGGGATCAAAGACCGAATCAAAAATCAATGCTCTAGAAATTTCAGACATTTACCACAGAAAAAAGCTAAAAAAGCTGATCTAAAGCTAATGAATTGCTCTGGATTTGCAAGTAAGATTTTTTTGTTTTCTCTGAAGAAGGAATGCTTTTTGTCATAAAATGTTGAAATGGCAAGTTTTATTGTTATAAAAAATCAGATTTTATTATTTTTTATGGAAAATTCGGTTATAATTGAGTTAAGTTTTTATTTGCCAGTGTCGTCGAGATGGGGAAAAAGAAGAAACAGCATCAAACGAATTCTTCCCTCTACTCTTCTGCTTTTAGTATTGAGCAGCAGAGGGCTCTTTCTGTAAATAAGGCGATCTCCGGTCATGTTGATGAGCTTGCTCAAACGCTTTCTTATGCTCCAAACTTTGATATTGATTCAACCTATTTAGATCTGGAAGCAAGGTTTGATTTGTCTGCTGGGAAGGGAATACTTCGCGATATGGTCCAAAATAGCAAATCTGTTGACTATGGAACGGTGAATTTAGAAAATTTTTCACTAAAAGAGATCGAGTCTTTGAAGTTTTGGGAAATCCCTACATCGAATCCACTTTTTGTTGCTAAAGTTGAAGAAGCAGTGATTCAGTGTATTATGGATGAGTTTGTGGCTCAGCTCAATCCCGCAGAACAACGTAGTTTTACGGAGGCTGTTCGCTATCAGAGCAAGAGTTTGCCTTCTTTTCTCTGTGCGGTTCATGCGTATGCTGATTCTCTCAATAACTTTCAGCAAAAATCTCGTTTCCAAAAAATGATTCAGACTTTTGTGCTTCCTTTGAGAAAAGTTGTAGATCAGCTCGAGGCTTCTGGTGAAGATGTGACTGCAATCAAGACAAAAGCATTTCAAGATCGAGCACATGACCAACAAACTTTTGTAGATGCTTTTGTAAGTAAGGCGGTGATTTCTAGGCTTCACAAAAGAGTTGAAGAGATGAAAATTCTGATCAATGATGTGAAAGATACTTTTGATAAGGTTGTTCCATTCTTTCCTACGATTTTTCAGCAATTCCCCGCCGACTTTTCTGCTCTTTTGCAGGTGTTTCCTGAGAAAAAACAAGCCTATGATGCACTTGGGAAAGAATATGAGGCAGCGACTTCTGATGCGGAGCGTGATCTTATAGTAGAGAAGATAAATGCTCTTTACTGGGAAGTGTATCTTGCAGATTTGGCAACTAAAGAGCCAAAACTTTGTGCTTATCTGACTGAACTGAAAAAATCAGATTTTGACTTTTCTCTCTTATCCGATCAGAGCGGATTTTTCTCTCTGATTGCTCAGATGAGGCTTAAGCAGATGAAAGATGGCACGATGCTATCGTTTTTTGGTCAGGATACTGCTGCTTTTGAGAAGTTTTTTTTGGAACTTTTTGATCTTAATACGTCTGAAATTTCGGTTAGTGGCTATACGATTCCTGTAAAAAAGAAGGTACTTCCAGGTAAGCATTGGGATTATAATGATTTTTTTTATGGACAGTCCTCTGATGCGCTTCCTCTAGAATATGAGCTTGATATTAGTAAAGTTCCCCTTTCTGTGGAGGATAGATATTCTTTTGAGAGGCTTTTTGCTTATGGAAAAAATCCGGCTTCTCCTGGGCTTTATTCCCTCAAAGGTAATGATCTTGGAAAACTCTTGTTTCTTTTTAAACTAGGGCAGGATAATTCTATCTTTGACAACTATGATCCGAGAGCTTGAAAACAAAAACTGGATTCATTCTTTGATAATTTATCTCAGCTTGGAAAATATACTGGAGATTATCGTTTTTCTCCGGATAAAAATAAACCTGAAGGTTCTACAGATCCTTCGGATTCCTCTCCTGAAGGGGCTCCAGAGTCGAAGGAATCAGTATTGGAGCAGTTTTATGAAGCTTGGAAGTCTCTTGATGGGATGCAAAGTGAGGATCCAGATTGTGGATTTAAGGAAGGTGCTAGTATTTATGGTCCTTTGTGTGAAAGTGCACTTCCTCCTTATGAAAACTGAGGAATGTCGTGGATTAAACTCGAAATTGTAAAGGTCAATAAAGATGCAACGCCACCTACCTTTAAGTTAAAGTCGAGTGGAACAGAGAGAAAGCTTGCTGCTTCTGAAGAGGGAAAAGAGCGAACGCTGACTATGACCAAAGAAACTCTTGATAAGATTCGTGGTCTTTTGAATGGAGGAGCTAAGAAGGTTTTGAGTGAGAAAAAAGATTTTAATCAACAGATGGAAGATTTTCAGAAAGCAGGTCTGTGTGATAGAAATGTCCTGTGAGGTGCGGTGTTTGAGAATGGGAAATTTACTACGACTCCAAATCATTTGGATGGAACTATCGGTCAAAAAGAGGATGTTTCATATTTCTGAACAACAGATGTTGTCCCGGATCCTCAAAGCTCAAAAATGAAAAGGTATTCTATTCTTTACAAGGTAAAGCATAATTCTGATCATACTTTTTCTGTTTCTTCTGAATTTGTGAATCTTGAGTGAGAATCTAAGACTTATGAACACAAGATGAGTTATTCAGATTTTTTATTCTTTTTAAATGAAAAAAAGCTTGCTCCCAAGACGCAGTCTCAGGTTGAAGAGGAGAAGCAGGCTAGGCAAGATGTGATCTCTTCCCATAATAGAACGTGGAAATTTACAAGTATTCAGTCCGTACTTTTTGCACGGAAGACTATCTGGAAAAATCTAAATTCCAAGCTAGATGAATATCAAAAGGGACAAAATGAAGATTTTTTGGGATATTTGGTGACAGGAAAGGGGATTTACAAGTGGATATGAGATACCTTGGGCTTTATCCCTTCGATCAAAGATGCTGCCAATAAGCTCCATGAGGAAGCAATGCTCAAAAAAGAGTCAAATACCTGGAAAGGAATAGAAGCTTGGATCAATAAATTTGCCTCTATGCAAGATTATGCTAATCTTTTTGAAAAAGGATTTGATCATCCGAATGGCTATACCTTAGATGCGATCATTGGAAAAGGGAATACTTTGCAGAAGATCCTTCTTAGTGGGAAATCTGTTGTGGAGAATGATGGGCTAAGACCAATTATGGCAGCCGCAATGATTGCAAATCTTAGGCAATGAAAGGGACTTTATCGTGGGTTGTCAGGTAAGGATAATCAGGGGCTTTGGGTGAAATGTTTGCTGGGAGATGCACACTATAAGAGATATAGAGCTATTAGAGCTGATGTCTTAAAAAAGATAAAGTCTGGAGTGAAGAATGCTGATCAGCTCCAGGATCAGCTAAAAAAATCAGAAGTGGATT
>ERZ773067.253-NODE-253-length-35139-cov-3.349019_pt1 | contig 35139 bp, 25 predicted proteins | sample MGYA00580622_ERZ773067 | MGnify/ENA primary metagenome ERZ773067 (study PRJEB29015, sample SAMEA2737998) | human oral metagenome | biome: human oral; feature: human-associated habitat; material: dental | place: China | collected 2113 ...
TAACAGCTCTGCTTGCTTTTAGCGGGGGAGTTTATCATTTGGACGCTTCTGAGCAAATGAAAAAACGTCCTATGAAACCTCTGTTAGATGCCTTAATAAGTCTTGGAGTTGTTATAAGCTATGATGAAAAAGAGGGACATTTTCCGTTCACACTCGATTCAAGAGAGGTAAAAGGCGGGAGAATCAGCTTAGATACGGGTATTAGCAGCCAGTTTTTAAGTGCTGTTATAATGACGGGTTTCTTACTTAAAAACGGTCTGAGGGTGGACATAACAGGTGGCAGAGAGAGCCTTCCCTATGTGGATATGACAGTTAAAGTAATGGAAAGCTTTGGAATGAAGCCTGTTGTTACTTATGAAAATAACCGGGCTTCTTATATATTAGAGGAAGGAAAAGGTTATAGCGGACAGAGCTATGATATAGAGCCGGATGTTTCGGCAGCCTGCTATTTCTACGCTATGGCTGAAATACTTGGCTGTAAGGCGCAGGTAGAAAGAGTTTACTTAGACAGTATTCAGGGAGACATAGAGTTTGTTAAACTCTTAACCAAGATGGGAGCTAAACTCTCTGAAAATTCGGAGGGAATTGTGCTGCAAGGGGCTAAGGACGGATACTATGACGGTTTGGAGGCAAATCTTAACAGTTTTTCAGACCAAAGCCTTACCTTGGCGGCTGTTGCTGCATTTGCAAAAAGCCCTGTGAAGATAACAGGTGTAGCTCATATACGTTTGCAGGAATCAGACAGGCTGCTTGCGATAAAGACAGAGCTTGAAAGGCTTGGGATAAAAACCAAAATGGGAGAAGGTGAAATAACCATATTTCCGGAGTCAATGAACTCTTCCGAGGTAGAAATAGAAACCTATGAGGATCACCGGGTAGCTATGGCTTTTGCACTTATCGGCCTTAGAAGAGAAGGGGTAGTAATTAAAAATCCGGGCTGTTCAGCCAAGACATTTAAGGATTATTTTATGATATTAGACAGTATTGTCAGTGAATCAAATTCATAGGTGTAATTTCATAATTTTTGAGCTATACTGTATTATATGAAAAATAAATCCAAATATTCACGCCATAGGTCACAGATCTCTTATTCTGCACAGTACAGCAGGGTAAATAGCTTTCAGTCTGTAACTATGTGGTGTATTCCACAAGATGTTTCGTGAATAATTTGGGATAAGCTAACAGGAGGATAGGTTATGGGATATGTATTGGGAATTGATCTTGGAACAAGTTCATTAAAAGGCTTACTTATGAATAAGTCGGGAGAAGTAGTGGCTTTTGCGGGTTATGACTACCCTTTGTTGCATCCGAAGAAGGGTTATAGCGAGCAAAACCCGGAAGAATGGGTAAAAGCCTGTGAAAATGTATTTAAATCACTTTCTGAAAAGGTTGAGGACTTTAAGGCTGAACTTGAAGGAATTGCCATATCGGGACAGATGCATGGGCTTGTGACTTTAGATGCAGAAAATAAAGTAGTAAGGCCTGCAATTCTTTGGAACGATACCCGTACTACAAAGCAGTGTACTGAGATTATGGAAGGCTTTGGAGACAGGCTTATTAGCATAACTAAGAATAAGGCTTTAGAGGGCTTCACCCTGCCTAAGATACTTTGGATGCAGGAAGAAGAGAGGGAGCTTTGGGAGAAGGTGGCTCATATTATGCTGCCTAAGGACTACCTTATATTCAGGCTTACGGGAGAGTTTGCTACTGATTATTCAGATGCTGCAGGCACTTTGCTTTTGGATGTTGCAGCTAAAAAATGGTCGGATGAAATACTTGCAAAATATAATATAGATGAGAAAATTTTACCGAAACTCTATAATTCTATAGACTGTGTAGGCAAAATCAAGGCTGAATATCAGAAGGACTTTGGCTTTGAAAAAGAAGTAAAAGTAATGGGTGGAGGTGCCGACAATGCCTGTGCCGCAGTCGGTTCGGGAATAGTGTCAAACGGAATCGGAATGGTTAGTATAGGAACTTCGGGAGTATTTTTATCCTACGAAGACGAGGCTCACAGCAATTATTCGGGACGTTTGCATCTGTTTAACCATGGAATACCTGATGCATATTATTCTATGGGAGTAACTTTGGCAGCAGGACACAGCCTGAACTGGTTCAAAGAAACTTTTGCACCTAAAGAAAGCTTTGAAGAACTGCTTGCAGATATAGATAAAATCCCTGCTGGTTCTGATGGCTTGCTTTTTGCCCCTTATATAGTGGGTGAGCGTACTCCTTATGCGGACAGCAAGGTGAGGGGAAGTTTTACAAGAATTGACACCATCCATACAAGAGCGCATTTTGCAAGGGCGGTTTTAGAGGGAATAACATTCTCATTAAGGGATTCTATGGAGCTTATGTCTGAGCTTGCAGAGAAGAAATTTGACAAGATACTTTCAGTAGGCGGAGGCAGCAAAAATAAAGACTGGCTTCAGATGCAGGCAGATATCTTTGATACGGAGATAATTACCCTTACCACAGAGCAGGGACCGGGGCTCGGAGCCGCTATGATGGCGGCGGTAGGTACAGGATGGTTTGCGGATCTGAAAGAATGTGCAAAGACTTTTGTCCACTATAAATCAGGAATAAGTTCTGCCAAAGAGAATGTGTCAAAGTATAATGAGGCTTATGAGAGCTATAAAAAGGTATATGGGGCAACTAAGGATTTATAAAAATTTGATAATATTTTAACCAAGTTGGTAACTACAGGATTTGGCGGTTATCAACTTTTTAAATAAAACCACATAATTCTTGTAAAACTCTTCAAATTTCGGTATACTGTAGTCGTATGAATTAACAATCCGGTGAAAGTGTAATATTATGAAAGCAAATCTTTTTTTTAAATATCTGATTTGCTATCTCCTCATAGTTATTAGTTCTCTTATCATACTAAATACAGTGGGAGCGGGGCGTATCAGAAACGGAATCATAAAAGACAGTATAAGGTCAATGAAGGTAGAAGCAGAGACAATTACCAGCGATTATATGAAAGGGTATTACTCCGGAAATATGTCGCTCTTTGACGTGGATAACGGATTAAAGACTATAGATACTTTTGCTGATGCAAGAATCATGATTGTAAATACATTGGGAGAGGTAATTTCGGATACAAGAGGAGCTTCCTTTGATAAAAATAAAAATAGAAGGAAGCTTCCGGACTGGCTTTTAGCAAGGGATTCCTATGTTGGCGGCAATATAAACGAGCTTTCAAACAGTTCGGCAGTTGTAGTAGTTTCGCCCATAGATATAGATTTTGTGCTAAAAGGCTATGTTGTACTTTCTATGGAAATGTCAGAGGTGGATAAGGATGCCGCCTATAGTATAGATACCTTAAATATATCTTTTCTGATACTGGGAGTAACATTTTTAATAGCATTATTATTCCTGTATAGAATATCAATAGTTCCATTAAGAGCTGTAATCAAGGCTGCAAGGGAGTATGCAAAGGGAAACTTTGAATACAAGTTGACAATACAGCCAAACAGACATGACGAGTTCAAGGATTTGATGGATACTATTGAATATATGGCAAAAGAGCTCAGTCTTATGGAGGATTATCAGAGAAAATTTATTTCCAATATTTCACATGATTTCCGTTCTCCGTTAACTTCCATAAAGGGCTTTGCAACAGCAATGATAGACGGCACCATACCGCCTGAGTTGTATAATAAGTATCTGAACACAATCTGTTTTGAAACTGACAGACTTACAAAGCTGACAAGCGGTCTGATTGAGCTTGGAAAATTTGACAGTCATCAGGCACTGTTAGATATAAAGGAATTTGATTTACATAGCATGATAAAGCAGACTGTTGAGGCTTTTGAAGGAAAATGCAGGGAGAAATACATTTCCATTAACCTTATATTTGAAGGTGATGAATCTCCCGTAATGGCGGATAAGGGGAAGATTGAACAGGTATTTTACAACCTCATAGATAATGCCATAAAATTCAGCCATAATGATTCAGATATAACTATAACTACAAAATCTAAGGGGAATAAAGTTATAGTGTCTGTGAAAGACTATGGTGTGGGAATACCTAAGGAAAGCCTTAAGAAAATATGGGAACGCTTTTACAAGACGGATTCTTCAAGGGGGAAGGATAAGAAGGGAAGCGGCTTGGGACTGGCCATAGTAAAGGAAATTATCCAGTCACATGGAGAAGAAATAGATGTAATCAGTACTGAAAATGCAGGAACGGAGTTTGTATTCACACTTAGTAAGTCAGGGGTATAATTATGAGTGATGATAAGGATTATAAGTTCATAAACGAGAAAATAGTTCCAAAGAGGATGCATCCGGTGAAAAAGTTTTTACTTGGTTTGATAGCGGTTATAGTGCTCGCACTGATATTCGGAGCTGTAGAAAGAGTTGTATTTGAAGTAACGGGAGAGGTTCTGCCGCATTTTCAAATATTTAAGAAAAATAATTCTATTGAACTCGGGAAAAAAGAAGAACCTGCGACAGGAACCGCTATAGGCACAAAAAGTGCGGTTGAAGAGGTAAAAGAGCCTGAGCCTGCGACAAATAAAAAACAGGTGAAAATAATCGAAAAAAGGATATCGGCTGATTTGTCGGATTATAAGCAGGCGCTTAAGCAGTTTGGAGAGCTTGCCGACAAACAGAATGAGTCTGTGGTAGAGGTGCAGTCTGTAGTTAAGAGCAAGGACTGGTTTGAGAATCCTTATGAGGCGGTAAATAAGGCAGCGGGGTATATTATTGCTTTGCAGAATGATGAGGCCTATATTTTAACAAGCTATAAGGGTATTAAAGAAGCGGATAAGATAAAGGTGAAATTCAAACAGGGCTTTCTTACTGACGGCACTGTAAAAAATTATAGTGTGAATTTGGAGCTGGCCCTTGTAGTTGTAAATCTGAAAGGAATTGCAAAAAAGGATGAGATAGAGCCGCTTGAATTAGACAAAATAAGCTATAAAAACATAGGTGAGCCTATTATGGCTATAGGCAATCCGAATGGAACCATCTATTCAGTATTACCGGGAGTTATAACAAGTGCCGAGACAATGCTGCGAGTGGATGACTATTGTCTTGACTCACAGTTTACGGATATTACTATCTCGAAAAACGGAGATGCGCTTTTTGTAGATTTTGACGGAAATGTTATAGGTATGTATTTTAAAGGCAGTTCCGACTCTACTCAGATTGTAAGCATATCAAAGATAATGACCTTCCTTGAAAAAATAATAAATGACGAGGCTTTACCTTATATAGGAATTAAGTCTAAAGATTTTGAAGGAGCGGAGGAAAAGACAGGCATTTCCGGAGGTGTACTCATAGACAGCGTGACCAAGGGTTCGCCGGCAGATGATGCAGGATTTAAAGAGGGAGACATAATATACGAGCTGGATGGCGAGCATATAGAAACTATGGATGATTATGAAACACAGCTTGAGAGCAAAAAACCTAAGGATAAGGTGAAAGCGCTTATATACAGGGTAACCAGAAATGAAGGAAAAAAACTGGAATTAGAGGTAGAAATAGGAGACAGTCGAGGAATAAAATGAGATATATAAAGGATATTAAAGACGGAGACCAGCTGAACGGAATTTATTACTGCAAGGAAAAAAAGGAGCTTAGAAGTAAGAATGACAAGCCCTATTATTCGCTGATTTTACAGGATAAGACAGGAAGCCTTGACGGTAAGGTCTGGGATACCAACTCAAACGGAATTGAGGATTTTGCAGGCGGAGATTTTATCTGTGTACAGGGACAGATAAGTGTATTTATGGGAGCTTTGCAGGGTAAAATCATCAGAGTCAGAAGATGTAATGAGAGTGAGTATGATTTGGCGGACTATATCCCTACTTCTAGATACAATAGGGATGAGATGTATGCCGAGCTTTTAGCAATAATTGATACGGTGAAAATGCCATATTATAAAAAGCTTCTTGATTCATTTTTCAGGGATAAGGAATTTGAAAATAAATTCAAAAACCACTCTGCCGCAAAAACAGTACATCACAGCTTTGTAGGCGGACTTTTGGAGCATTCTCTCGGAGTAATAAAGGTTTGTGACTTTATGTCCAGGCAGTATCCTATGCTTAACAGGGATTTGCTTATAACAGCCGCACCTCTTCATGACATAGGCAAAATAGTTGAGTTAAGCAGTTTTCCAACCAACGAATATACAGACTCAGGCCAGCTTTTAGGGCATATTTACATCGGTGCAAATATGATTAGTGAAAAAATTAACAAAATTGAGGACTTTCCGAGAAGACAGGCAGATGAGCTTATACACTGTATATTATCTCATCATGGCTCATTGGAATTTGGCTCGCCTAAAATGCCGTCACTTATGGAAGCCTTTGCACTCAGTCTTGCAGACAATATGGATGCCAAGATGGAGACATTTACAGAGCTTTTGGAAGTAAATGAGGGAAGAACCGACTGGCTTGGTTACAATAAACTTTTTGAGTCAAATATAAGAATAGCTACGAAAAATAAGGAATAATATGTTTGAGAAAAATGAAATTTTAGAACTTCAAATTGAAGCAATAGGCAGTGAAGGAGAGGGTATAGCTCATGTAAATGGTTATACCCTCTTTATAAAGGATACGGTTCCGGGAGACGGGATAGAGGCAAAGGTGGTAAAGACCGGAAAAAACTTCGGTTATGCAAGATGTGAGCGCATAATAGAACCGTCATCGGATAGAATAGAGCCTGTCTGTCCTATTTCAAAGAGATGCGGAGGCTGTCAGTTTCAGCATCTCTCTTATGAGGCAGAGCTTAGATTTAAGCAGGAAAAGGTGTTTAACTGCATAAAACGTATAGGCGGCTTTAAGGATGAGGAAATACCTATGCTTCCTATAATCGGCTGTGAGGAGATTATGCATTATAGGAATAAGGCTCAGTTTCCGGTCGGAATAGATAAAAACGGTGAAACAGTTACAGGGTTTTATGCAGAGAGAAGCCATGAGATAGTGGATACAACCAAGTGTTATATTCAGGTAGAGGAAAATGAGGTTATTTTAGAGACACTCAAGGCATTTATGAAAAAATATAAAATATCTGCCTATGAGGAGAAAATAAACCCTAAAACGAGAAAGCCTGAAAAAGCAAAGGGCTTAGTCCGCCATATAATGACCAGAAAGGGCTTTGCGACAGGTGAAATCGGCATCTGTGTGGTGATAAACGGAAATACTCTGCCTAATGCGACTGAGTTTACAGATATGATGCTTAAGGTATTTGAGGGTAGGAGTGATGTAAAGATAGCAAGCATTTGTGTGAATATAAATAAGAAAGTAACGAATGTGATTTTTGGTGATGAGTTAAAATGCATATACGGCAAGCCTTACATAGTGGACATGGTAGAGGATATAAAGTTTAAGATTTCACCGTTTTCATTTTATCAGGTAAATCCTGCGCAGACAAAGAAGCTCTATGGTAAGGCATTGGAGTTTGCAGGGCTTACAGGAGAGGAAGTGGTTTGGGATTTGTACTGCGGCATCGGGACTATAAGTCTGTTTTTAGCGAAGAAAGCTAAGGAAGTGTACGGAGTGGAAATAGTCCCGGCAGCAGTAGAGAATGCAAAGGAGAATGCCAAATTAAACGGAATAGAGAATGCGTATTTTACAGTTGGCAAGGCAGAGGATGAGGCTAAGAAGCTGCCAAAGCCTGATGTGATTGTGGTAGATCCACCAAGGAAGGGCTGTGATGAAAAGCTCCTTGAGACGATAATGAATTATAAGCCTAAGAGAGTGGTTTATGTGTCATGTGATCCTGCTACACTTGCAAGGGACTTGAAGGTGCTTTGCGGGGATGGGGGGTATAAACTTGATAAGGTGCAGGCTGTGGATCAGTTTTCCAGGGGGGTGCATGTGGAGAGCTTAGCGTTGATACAAAGAGTGAAATCGTAAAAATCCTGCATTTTAAGCAGTTTTACAATTGAAAGAGCTGAGAAAATGATCGAAAGTGGACGTGCTTCCATAGAAAGAAAAAAACAGAATGATCCTAAACGGTTTATAAAAACCGATTATACGATACAGTATGGGGAGATTGCAGATGTATACACAAACAGCATAGATCAGTCATACATTGGAAACGAAGAAAAACATGATGGTTTCTACGCTGTATGTACCAACCTTAATGACAGCATAGGTAGTATAGTAGGGGCAAACAAGCGACGTTGGGAGATTGAAGAATGTTTTAGGATAATGAAGACCGATTTTGAAGCACGTCCTGTATATTTGAACAGAAAAGACAGAATACTGGCTCATTTCATAACCTGTTTTATTTCGCTTATTGTATACAGGTATCTGGAAAAGAAACTTGATAATAAATATACAATTGACCAGATAATTTCTACCCTTCAGGAAATGGATTTCATAAAGTACGAGGGTAAAGGTTATCAGCCCATTTACACTAGAACAAAACTTACAGATGCACCACACAATGCATTTGGATTCTGTACATCTAAACAGATAGTTCCTGTAAAAAAATGAGAAATATTTTTTCACAAACAAAAAAATAGAAAGTGTAACGTACATTTGTAAAATTTCTAAAAGCCCTGTAACTAGCTTCCATAGTGGATTACAAGGCTTTTTTTCTCAAAAAGCTGTCAAAGACGGGGTTTTGCAACAGATTTTTCATAAATTTATAGTCAATATTTTTTCCATTCCTTTTGCATCTCACACGAAGGCAATTACTAATTCATCCCTTATAATACTATGTGATATTGAAATTACGAAATTTAATTAAGGTTTAATTGATGTTTTAACCTTATTTACAACCTTTGAGTAAACATCGATATTCTGTCCTTCCGCCACTTCAAATGTCACAAATATGCAATATGGAATAGCTTTTTTTATTTTTCCTGCGTCTTCCTTACAATTAACCTTAATCTGTATTTCTTTATCGTCATTCCAAATTAAAGCTTTTTCACCTTCAAATATCTCATGCTGTAAAGTTCCTTTTTGTACTGCTTGCCATTCTGTATTTTCTCTGTTTGATGCCAATTGTTCATTCCCGACTACATCGAACCATAATTTGGCACTTCTATACGCTTGCTTATTTACCTCAACAGGAGAAAAATAAGCAAGTGTAACTACAAGCCTTCTCTTAATAACTTTTGATGAAATGTCCACCGGTAATGGTAACGTAAATATATGTCCCTCATCTTTCTTTAAGCTGCCTGTACCTATTAATGTGACTCTATTTTTTGCACACTCCTCAACTCTTGAAACATTTGGTATTCCATATCCTAACCATCTTGAAATTTGCTTTTCTTTTGCTCCGGTAATCTCTGCCACTCTACTTGCCAACTCTCCCCACGATGCTCCATGAGTAAGTATTGCTTTTAATAGAATTGCCACATATTCCTTTGGTGGCACTTCAGCTGTTTCAGTCTGATAAATATCATATAACACATCATAACACTTTAAAGCTTCATGTGAAATTAACGCTGCCGCATCACTTGTGCCAAAGGAAAAAGCTTGTCCATTCTTTGTAGCATCTGAAGTTGGTGCTGCAACTCTACAACCAGGTTCTCTGTTAGATTGCAGCCATTTACACTGACCATTCCATGTTCCCGATATAAACTTTCTACCACCTCTATAAAATAAATCTGGCGTAATGATTGATCTGTATCCTTTACCATATGAAGATATAGGACTAGGTAAACCTTTTTGAACTGCAAATATCGCTCTATTATTTTCTTCAATATCGCAATAATCCTCGTAAAGCGCACCGATTGTCAGACCATTAATATTTTCTGCTGGTGATAAAACCTTTATATTTCTCTGATTTGCAGATATACACTTAAAATATTCTTTACTTCTTTCATATATCTCTTTGTCTTTTAACTCATCAAATGTGCACTCCAACATATCTATTGTCTCTGGATGATTTCCCGCACTGACAATAAATAGGACAGAATACTTATACGCCATATAATCAATCAATCTAGCCAATGGACTCATTAATGTTGCTAATTGTCTCACCGGGTCTCCCAAAGAAAGGTTTATAATTCTGATTGACGGAGCTATTGGTTCAATACCATTTTGTTTTTCAAATAGTCTCACAATAGCAGCATGAATTTTATCAACAATCAAACAATCACTTGGAATCTCTTCAACATATGTATCCGGTCCAATCTCTCTTGGCTTTAAAATAGGGCGAAGATAAATTCTATGATTTAAAGATTCTTTCTTATTTAAGTCACCATTCAATATTAATGAAGCCATTGCCGTTCCATGAGCTCTATTCTTACTTTCATAGCCACTTTCATAATCATCTGGATCGTCTAATAATATTCTATTCTTCAAAAGAGGATGATTTTGTATTGGCATTCCATCGAACACCCCAATAATCGGTTCTGATTCATCTATTGGAATCTCTGCTATGCTATCCTCAATAATAGAAGTATCAGAATAAACATTAAAGGCTGATTGACAGGTGGGTCTAAAAAACATAACATCATCTATATGTACTAATTGAACTTGTTCATAATTCTCAACTAACTCTTCAATTCTATTTCTTGGCAACTCTACCAATAATGAATGATATGATATTTCGCTGATATGACACTTACTAAGAATACGTCCCCCTAACCTTTGTACTTCTAAAATTACTGCTTCTTCTGCCAATACTCTTTTTTTATTGTCATTTCTATAGAATAATTCCACCTCAAAAGGTACTGCTACATTTCCGTCAAGTTCTAATGATTCTCTCCAATAGTCGAGTATTCGAGTTTCCTGAATTCTATCTTCAGAAGTCCATGTTCTAATTTGCTTTATATTTACAAAAATATCTCTCAGACCCGCAAACCCACGTGCAAACACATTACTTTCACCATCGTTAAAGCGTTTCCAACAAGACAGCATTTGCTCCATTGCTTCCTGATTAGACATAACACAGTATACTTTGCCAGATAAATTTTTAGTTTTATCTTTATCAAAATAGAAATCCTCGTCAGGCTCTATCTCAAATGATTCCTTATCAAAAAGCCATTCTAATCCTTCTGAATTTTTCACTGCAGTGTAAAAATTATCAACAGAACCAACAACTTCAAAAACAAGCGCATATTCTGGATTCATACCTATTGGTGCATTTTGTATCTGCACTCTCTTTTTTTCGAATGCATCTTTTAGTAACTTAAATGCAGGCTGAAGACGATTATACTGCTTTCTAAATGTAGGTTTATTCATTGTCGGCATAGGATTTTTTCTTTTGTCTCGATCAGCTAACTGTGGTTCAGGAAATAATATTATTGGTCTTTCTGCCATACATTTTCCTCCTTCTGCTCTTTATTAATCATTTTCTGTGTCTGCCATAATTTCAAAACTTGATTTGTAATTTCTCTAGGATTATCTTGTGGAATGTTTAATACATATTGACGATATATCTCTAATGCTAACTCTTCCGTTTCTGCATAACTCAAGCCTAAAGTTTTCTTTGCAAGAGTGCTTGGTAAAATTCCAAAATCGAATCCTCGTTCCTCTTGAAAATGTTCAAAATACATTTCCAAGTTATTTCTAGTCGGCTTAGGTATTTCTATTTTTATTTGAAATCTTCTCCAAGCAGCTTTATCCAACAAAGTATCATGATTTGTTGCAGCAATCGCAACTACATAGCTGGGTAAAGCATCGATCTGCATTAACAAAGAACTGACAACCCTTTTTATCTCTCCAGTTTCATGTGCATCCCCTCGTTCTTTTCCCAAAGTTTCAAATTCATCAAAGAATAACACACACTTCCTTGTTTTTGCAATTTCAAAAAGTTTCGACAATTTTAATGCAGTTTCACCTAAATATGCCCCTACAATACTTTCATATCGTACTGTTAATAAAGGCACCATCAAAGCCTCAGCTATAGCCTCAGCCAAAGAAGTCTTTCCATTCCCTGGCGGACCTATTAATAATGCCTTATTTCTCGGCTCTAGCCCATAAGACTGAAGTACTTCAGCTCTTAGCTGCTCGTCAATCATACCTTGACATATATCTTTTACTGTCTGTGGTAAAATTAAATTTTCCATTCTCTTTTGTGGAACCTTCTCCCAAAAAAGACTAGATTCACTCATTCCACCTCTAACAACATTAACGGAACTATTTCGTTCTATCGATTGTTTCTTCTCAAGACTAAGTAAATCTTGTATCTTATTAGCTAAAATTGTATGTTGCTTTGCCCTTTCCTCCGCACATAATGCTTCAGCAGCCTTTCTAAAGTTTATATTATCATTAAGTAATCCATATTTTATCAATTCACACATTAAATCAGCTCTAGCCATTTTCATTCTCCTTTTTAATCTACGAGATATCTTTAACTATATAAATCCATCTTCCAAGTCGGTTGTATCTATAAAATTGTTCTCACAGAAATCAAGAAAACTTTTTACAGCCAGCTTACTTGGTAAGGCTTGTTTATTTTCCCAACGATTGACCGTTGCATAGCTGACATCAAGTGCCTCTGCAAGTTCCTTTTGTGTATAGTTTAATTGTTTTCTTACATTTTTTACAAATTCAGAATATTTCATTTCATCCTCGCTATCTTAAATATAACATTTGCTACATTTATCCTAGAAAAAGTATAACACATGTTATATTTCTTTGCAATATTGTTGACATTATCATTCTTATAAAATCACCTCTTTCTCTTTTTTCTTGTTAGAATTTCTGAGAAAACATCATGTGTGCTTCGTCCAACGTATGAAGATGTTAAGGAAATAGTTAATGAAATTCAGAAATACCTGCAAGTATAGAAATGTATATGCATTATTCTGAGGTTATATGCCACATATCCCAAATCATTTTCAGGAAAATGAAAGAACTATTAACTATAATAATTTGTAATGTTATAAGTAGTAATTGTGTAGAGATTTTCTTCATAATGGTTGATGAAAATTGATCAGTTCTTATATTCTTATTTAAATAGAAAACTGAAGGAGTACTTTGCCAATAAAATAAATAATATAGTAGACTGGGTTATTTTAGAACGCTTAGAGTGTATGTTTTCACCGGTTTTGTTTATAAAATCATTAGAAAAAATTGAAAATAAAAAAGTATCAATTAATATAAAAAATGAAGATATAAAATTAGATAATTTACAATAATTAATAAACGATAAGGAAAAGATTAAAACATATAAATATAAAGATTTATCAGATGATGAATGGAAAGAATATTTTAAGCGGATTAAATCTACTCTAATGTGCCAAGTTCAGCGATATAATCTAATCCAAAAACCTTTATTTCATCTAACACTCTTTGGAATTTAGCACCTACTTTACTTAAAGAATATTCTACATGAGGAGGAACTTCGGGGAACACTTTTCTGTTTATCAGTCTATCATGCTCCAGTTGGCGTAGCTGCCTTGTTAAAACTGTTCGTGTAACATCCGGAATAAGCTTTTCAAGCTCATTAAATCTTTTAGTACCTGTACTTAGATGGTACAGTATCAAAATTGCCCATTTTCCCTGCAATACTCTTTGCGTGGTGATATATGGGCATTTATCATATATATTCGGCATAAAAACCTCCTAAAACATCTTAAGTATCTATTTAGATACTATGTATTATAAATGTTCGTACTTCTAAAATCAAGACTATAAGATTATAATAATGGCAAAAGAATGTTGTTTATAAATTTTCAAGGAGGTTCATTATGAAAAACGAAGTGATTGAGGTATTTAACGCCTACACAGAAGCATTATCAAAGGGAGATTTTGAAGCTGTATTTGATATAATGTCAGATAATATTGTTTGGCATATGGGTGGAGAGAGTTCGCTTTCGGGTATAATTAAAGGAAAACAGGCATTGGGAGAGCGTTTGGGAGAATTTGCAAAGAGAAGCAATGGAACATTTAGAGTTATTACAAATTGGGCTGCAAGTAATGATTGTTTTGTTGCTGCAAGCGTAGTTTCTTTAGCTGAAATAGGGGAAGGAAAGCTGAATAATCCTGGTATTGATTTGTTTAGAATAGAGGACAAAAAGATTCAGGAAGTGTGGACATTTTCAGAACAGCAAGCAGTAGAAGATAAATTTTGGGATGATAAGTTTTTCTCTAACAAGTAAAATCCTTAAATAATCTACCGACCTACAAAAGTTAGACTAAAAAATCTGGCGATTGGAGGCCGGTTTTTTAATTTATCCCCAATTATTCACGAAACATTTTATCCTACTTTACTATGTGAAATAAGAGGTCTGTGACATATGGCGTTAATAATTGGGGTTTATTATGTTTTATTCTCAACCAGCTAAACTCGAAATAAAAAGGTGGAAATCCACCTAAATTCTTTGCCGGTTATTGATAAGAGTATTAATTTGCGATAAAATAAAGTCGAAATACAAGGGTGGAAATCCACCTGATTTTTCTGACAGGGATAACTGTATGACAATTAAATAAATCCAAGGACTGAAAGATTTCTGCGCAGATTAAACAGAAGGGATAATTAGGCTTTAGGAAATGAGGAAATATCCGATAAATATAATCAATAATTTTATAAAAAGAGCTGTGCGGCTTTTGAGGCTACACAGCTCAAGTTTTACTGTATATCGGGACTTCGGCTTATTATTTAGCCTTTTTCGGAGCTTCGTACATAACGGCAAACCTCTTTAATGACTTTGTGGTAAAGGTTATTCTGCCGGTTTTGCTATTGTAGGAAGAACCTTTTACACGAACAATTTTACCGTTGTTATTTACATAAGCAACATAGAGACCGTTTGCTTTTTCTTTGGAATCTTTCTTGTAAACGAGACTTACCTTCAGGTCTCCTTTAAGTGTTGTGACCTTCTTGTTGTCTGCTTTTAATATGATATCATATACCGGCCTGCTTCCAACAGCTTTTTGAACAAGTTTATTAAGCTTATTTGCAGGTGTTAGGGAAAGGGTAACATCTCCTTTTTTGGAAAGAGGCTCAAAGGCCTTTTTATCAAGCTCAAACTTAGCAACAGAAGTCGCCAAAGCTACATTTTTTTCTTTATTATCTAAAGCACTTTTCAGCTCATCTTTGCTTACCGCAACTGTAGTATTATTATTGTCTGTACTAAGATCGGCTAAAGGAACAACAGTTGAATAGAATTTCTCTACAGATATTGCGCGTTCAGGCATCGCATCCTGAATACCTTCAACGCTTACAAAGTAATATCTTGCCCAATCTTTAGTAAGACGTTGAACACCCGAAAGACCTGCTCCCGGATACCATAACGGATGTTCCGCAGGACTTTCATCTGAGAATTTCCAATCCGCTCCTACCTGTATGCCTAATTTCGCATTAGGATCAGATTTTTCGGAAATACGAGCTTCAACTGAAATCAATACTGCGCGGATACTTTCAGGGCTTGGAACACTTAGAATCTGCTTAGAGCCCCAATGTGCAACCTTATCTTCTTTTGGCTGCATTTTTACAGAGGTACCAAAACCGTATACTTTCTCGCGTTTGGCCGGTTTTATCCAACCGTACATATTTCCTTCAAAATAATCAATCCAGTCAACAGCTAAAGGATCGTTGATAAGGTTTTCCCAGGTTGTTTCATTTTCACGCAATACAAAAGCCTGCATATTTCGTACATCAAACCAGGCATTCTTGGCCTTATTGTCCTGCATTTCCATGACAACACCCCAAGGATCCATACGGTCTAAGTATTTTCCCCGCTGGCTGTCAAAGAGTTCTTTGGCCTGTTCATCTGTCATTCCATCGCGCTTATAGCCTAAATAGTACCAGTCAGCAGGTGGATCGTAAGATGCTCTGCCGCCTAATACTACTGAGCCTCCGTTAAATTGTCCGGGGCCGCCGTTTGGACCACGCTCCTGATCTTTTACCACATTTTCTTTTGACCAAACCCATACATTACCTTGATTTTTTCCCATTTGCTCAATGGCACGCTTTTTTTCTGCCTTAGACATTTGGGCAGTTGTCGATGTATTGTCTGCAAGCGAAGATCCGAGTGGAACGGCATCATTAGCAGTCTTAAAAATATTGAAACTTTTTGACGTTTCACCTGCTGAAGCATTTGTCGGAAAGATTGCAGATGTTAATAAAGCAGTGGATAATAATAGTCCCAAAGTGCTTTTTTTCATACTACCTGTTCTTCTTTTCAATAGAATAACACCCCTTTCTGTTAGTTTGTACCCAAGATATTAAGTTTGTTTTTGACATTACATAATTACCATGATAATTTTTGACCATTATAATATTCATGATTAATATTGTCAATAATAATGATAAAATATCCAAAATGTTTGTTGAAAATTACTATTTAAATTAGGATTGTACGTTTTTAAACGTAAATATTTACGTTATTTTCAATAAAAAATTTGATTAATCAATGAGATAAAAGTAGAATAATGCCATTTTTGTAGATAATTACTGTTGAAAAATATGAGATAGATTAATATACTAAAATTATGTGAAAGTACCTGCAACAGTTATGCCTGTTAACATTAAAAATATTAAGATAGGGGGATGATTATGGGATGTAATGCTATTAAATTAGCAGACTATTTAATGCAAAAAAATCCTCTGGCTGACAGCTATCCCTACAAAAGCTGGAGTTATCCGCAAGGCTTTTACCTTTGGGCAATTATCAGGTTGTTTGAAAAAACCGGAGACAAAAGGTATTATGAGTATGTGCTTGCTTACGGAAATGCCCACGTAGAAGAGGACGGAACAATTACTAAGTTTGTTGGAGATTGTCTTGATGATATTATGCCGGCATCAGTCCTTATATGGCTATATACAAGAACAAAGGAAGAAAAATTTAAACTTGCTGCAGAAAAGGTGCGCAAATCCCTGGACTTATATCCAAGAAATTCTTCGGGAGGATGGTTGCATGGCAAGCATCTTCAGGGAGAAATGTGGGCAGACGGTTTGTTTATGGAACTAATGTTTTTGGTAAGATATGGGAAATATATCGGAGATGAAGAAGGCAGTTATAAAGAGGCGATAAAACAATTAAGATTATTTTTTGAAAAGGCAGGAAAAGATAAAACAGGCTTTGTTTACCATGCCTATAGTGAAAATCCGGGAACAAGATGGGCGAGTCCGCTAAACGGTTGCTCACCTGAGGTCTGGAGTGAAGGATTGGGCTGGTATGGTATGGCTTTGGTAGAAACTCTTGGAATAATCCCTGACAACTTTGAAGGACGACAGGAGATTGAAAATCAACTGCTTTTACTTTGTGAGGATCTTTTAAAAACTCAGGACTGGAACTGTGGATTATGGTATCAGGTAGTTGATAAACAGGGTTTTCCAAGGAATTTCCACGACACCTCAGGGAGTGCAATGTTTGTATATATCCTAAAAAAAGCATACGATCTTTCTCTTATAGAGAATGAATACGCCAAGGAGGTTATAGAGAAAGGCTATCGTGCAATTCTTTCAAAATGTTTTGCAGGACTTGATGGTGGATACAATATAATAGATGCCTGTGACGGTGTGTGTGTGCAGAATAACTATGATCAATATGTGGATTATACAAGATGCGTAAACGCTAAAGAGGCAGTTGCGGCTGTCCTGTGGGCATTAGTGGCATTGGAAGAGGGCACGGATACAGTGTGAGTAAGCAGCCGTTTTTTATAAAAATGTGCGGATTACGAATATTTTTAGTACAGACAAAGAAATCGGAGTTTAGTTTTTTACAGGAGGTAAATATGTATCAGGCAAAGGAATCAAGATATGAGAGTATGCAGTATAATCGTTCGGGAGACAGTGGACTTAAACTTCCGGCAGTATCGTTAGGCTTGTGGCATAATTTCGGAGACACTTCATCATACTCCAATATGGAAGAAATATGTTTTGCGGCATTTGATAACGGAATAACACATTTTGACTTAGCCAATAACTATGGCCCCAAAGCCGGTGCGGCGGAGATAAATTTTGGGAAAATTCTTAAAGAACATTTCAGTGCATATCGTGATGAACTTATTATAAGCACAAAAGCAGGCTATGATATGTGGCCGGGACCTTACGGGGATTTTGGCAGCAGAAAGTATTTAATTGCATCTTTAGATCAGAGCCTTAAGCGTATGGGGCTTGATTATGTTGATATTTTCTATCACCATAGACCGGATCCGGACACACCGCTTGAGGAGACTATGGAGGCACTTGCACAGATAGTAAAGAGCGGAAAGGCTCTCTATGTCGGACTTTCAAGCTATGATGGGAAAAGAATGGCTGAGGCTTCCGCTATTCTTAAAGAACGCCATGTTCCGTTTATTATAAACCAGAACAGATACAATCTCTTTGACAGAACCATCGAAAGAAACGGACTTAAAGATACTGCCGGTGAACTGGGAAAAGGAATAATTTGTTATTGTCCGCTTGAACAGGGTGTACTTACTGACCGCTATCTAAACGGAATACCTGAGGACAGCCGTGTAAGGACTGACGGAAGATTCTTAAAAGAGGGTGATGTTGAGTATTATATCTCCAAGGCAAGGGAGTTAAAGATAATTGCAGACAGGAGGGGGCAGAGTCTTGCGGAAATGGCACTAGCTTGGCTGTTAAAGGATCCGAGAATAACTTCGGTACTTGTAGGTGCGTCAAGAGCTGAGCAGTTACTCACCAATATTCGTGCAATAAACAGTGCTGCTTTCTCTGAGGAAGAGCTTAAGGAAATAGATAAGATTACAACAGAAAACTGGTAAAATCTAAAGAACAGGGGATTTGTGTTAAGTACAGTCCCCTGTAATCATATAGTTAAAAGGGGTGCGCAAATGGAAATAAAATATTCGTTAAATGGACTTGCGGACAGAGCAATGAATTTTGCAGAAAATAAACAGCTTTTAGATGCCGGGTTATGGAAATGTTTTGTTAACCAGTTTAAAGGTGAAACAGACAAAAATGACAGAGGATGGAGAGGAGAATTTTGGGGTAAGATGATGCGTGGGGCATCACTTGTCTACGGATATACCGGAAATGAAGAATTATATAATATTCTTGAAGACACTGTAAAAGATATGATTTCTGTCACAGCATCAAATGGCCGTATAAGCAGTTATTCTGTGGAAACTGAATTTAACGGCTGGGATATGTGGTGCAGAAAATATGTGATTTTAGGCATGGAGTACTTTCTGGAGATATGTAAGGATGAAGCTCTTAAGATAAAAATTATTGATTGTATCAAAAAACAGGCAGATTATATCATGGCCTTTATCGGTGATGAGGAAGGAAAAACACCGATAGTATTTGCTTCAGGTTGTTGGAGAGGGCTAAACTCCAGTTCAATATTGGAGCCTATTGTACGGTTGTATAAATTGACGGGAGAAAAAAAATATCTCGATTTTGCCGAACATATAGTAGGCCATGGGGGGACTTCAATTGCCGATATCTTTGAACTTGCCCGGGAAAACAGCACTATGCCATATCAGTTTCCGGTTACAAAAGCATATGAAATGACTTCATGTTTTGAAGGACTTTTAGAGTATGCTGAGGTAACGGATAATGAAAAATGGAAGCAGGCTGTAATAAATTATGCGTATAAAGTTATTGAGACAGATTTTACTGTTATAGGAAGCGCAGGATGCACACATGAGCTATTTGACCATTCTACGGTGAGACAGGCAAATACCACTAACGGGTTTATTATGCAGGAGACCTGTGTAACTGTGACACTTATGAAGTTTTTCGGAAGAATATTAAAATTAACCGGAGACAGCAGATTTGCAGATGCAATTGAGCGTTCTTTTTATAATGCTTATCTTGGAGCAGAAAATCCTAATGGTTTTATGGATGACAGAGCGGAGGGAATGCAGGGAATTATTAAAAAAGGATTTCCGTACGACAGTTATGCACCGTTAACCATAGGAAGAAGAGGCAGACAGGCCGGCGGCTTTATGATTCTTGAAGGAGGGAATACCTATGGTTGTTGTGCAAGCATAGCTTCTGCGGGAATCGGTACCATACCTAAAATAATGTTTATTAAGTCAGATGACGGATTCAATCTGAATTTTTATGAAAATGGGAAAATAGAGACAAAAAATCCTTCGGGTTCGAAGTTCAGTATTAGTATAGAAACAAAATATCCGGTTGAAGGGGATGTAAAGATTAGGGTAGAAGAAAATGAAGGGGATGAATTTACTTTAAATTTCCGTATACCGGCTTGGAGCAGGGTTACAACTGCAAGGCTTAACGGTGAAGAAATACGGGATGATGCGTTGAACGAAAAGCCTGTGATTTCTGCCTCTGACCTCACAAAGGGAAGCGGATATTTGAGAATTAAAAGAAGATGGAAAAAAGGTGATGAGGTTTCACTTACATTTGATATGCGCACCTTTGTATTATATCCGATTGCATATGGTGAAGATATGCTTATCAACAATATGCTTTTTGAATATGACTATCTTGTTCCTACACATGATATCGAAGATAAGTTAGCAAAGAGGCATATTGCGCTGGAACGGGGTCCCCTTATGCTGGCAAGTGAAGAATTACCTGAATCAAAAGGCTGTAAAGAAATAGATATCGAAACTAAAGAGAAGTTATCAGTAAATGTTCTTACAGAAAAAAAAGATGAAGATTCAATCCTTGAAGTTGAGGTAAAAACATCGACAGGAAATTTACATTTGAAGGACTATGCTTCGGCGGGAAAAGATAAGAAGAAAGAAATAGCCGTATGGCTGTTAACAAAGTAATTTATCTGAAATTTGTTTGTCAAAGCTGTCACATTTTATGTATCATGTGGCAGCTTTATTGTATTTTTGAGAATTTGATAAGTGTAAGTAGAAAATTACCCTAATCATAGATTCTTACCATTGAAATAGTGTTTTGCGTCAAATATACTAAAAGTGTAAGCTTGATATATGAGATATAAAGCAAGTTATACAAAAGAAAGTTTGAGAAGGGAGTAGTTTTATGGCCAGAAATAAAAAAACTGCCAAAAAGGGGTTTAAAAAATTAAATCTTACACTATACCTGATGATACTTCCGGCGGTTATCTACTATCTGATTTTCGCTTACCTTCCTATGGGAGGTACCATACTGGCGTTCAAGCAGTTTAACTACGCAGATGGAATTATTGCATCTCCATGGTCGGGATTCAAAAATTTTGAATTTCTGTTCAGCGGAGGTAAGATTTTTAAGGTTGCCTTTAATACAATAGCTTATAATGCCGTGTTTATAGTGGTAAATCTTATTTTACAGGTAGGTGTTGCCATTTTACTTACAGAGATAAAATCTAAGTTTTTTAAAAAAGCTTCGCAGTCGGTTATATTTTTACCATATTTTATCTCCTGGGTAATTGTGGGTGGATTCCTTTATAATCTGTTTAACTACGAATACGGCTCATTAAATACTATGCTTAAGGCAGTCGGTGCTACCCCGGTAGATATGTATAATGATGTGGGAATATGGAAATATGTACTTGTAATTGCTAATGCATGGAAATGGGTTGGTTATGGTTCCGTTATCTATCTTGCGGCTATTACGGGCTTAGACAGTGAGATGTATGAAGCCGCCGCTATAGACGGTGCAGGAAGGATGCGTAAGATATTTTCAATAACACTTCCGCTCATAACACCTCAGATTATAATAATGACTTTACTTAATGTGGGCAGGATATTCAGGGGCGACTTTGATATGTTCTATCAGGTTACGGCAAACAATCCGCTCTTATATGACAGTACAGACGTAATTGATACCTATGTAGTCAGGTCTCTTTTACAGATTCAGGATGTAGGAATGACATCTGCGGCCGGTCTGATACAGTCATTAATCAGTTTGGTTATTCTGCTGGGAGTAAACAGTTTGGTGAAGAGATTCCAGAAAGATTATGCATTATTCTGAGAAAGGGGAGTAAACATCAATGCCAATTAAAAAAATATCAAAAGCAGATGTAGGATTTGGGATATTTGCATATTCGATACTTATATTTTTATCGCTTTGCTGTCTCATTCCTTTCCTGTTCATCATATCAGGTGCGTTCTCATCGGAGCAGTCGATTTTAGAACATGGTTTTTCATTGATTCCGATTGAGTATTCGCTTGAAGCATTTAGGGCTGTATTTGCGGTTCCGGAGAATATTTTCAATGCTTACGGAGTCACGATTTTTATTACAATAGTCGGAACAGTAGTAGGTATATTTTTCTCTTCAATGGCGGCCTATGTACTACAGAGAAAAGAATTCAGACCAAGGACATTTTTCTCATTCTTCTTTTACTTTACTACCATTTTTAACGGAGGAATCGTTCCTTGGTACATACTGATGATTAGATATTTTAACATGAAGAATAATATTATGGCTCTCATCCTGCCAAATCTTTTCAACGTGTTTTATATCATTATCATAAGAAGCTTTATAAGCAACAGCATTCCTGACTCAATTACAGAGTCGGCTAAGATTGACGGAGCAGGAGAATTTCATATCTTTGTTAAAATGATTCTTCCGCTTTCAAAACCGATATTAGCTACAATGGGACTGTTTACAGCTCTTAACTACTGGAATGACTGGTTCAATGCTATGTTGTTTGTAGATGCACAGAAACTGATTCCGTTGCAGTATTATCTGTATAGAATGCTGTCACAGATATCAATGCTTAGGAATCTGATTGCAAAGGTACCGCAACTGGCAGCTGTAACCCCACCGGAAGAATCGTTTAAGATGGCGATGACGCTGGTAACAATAGGACCGATCTTATTACTGTATCCGTTTGTACAGAGATTTTTTGTAAGCGGAATTATGATCGGAGCGGTAAAAGGTTAAAATAAAGGAGGAGCATTATGAGAAAGTTAAGAAAATGGTTAGCGGCAGGTTTATCAATGACTATGGCATTAGCCTTAGTTGCCTGCGGAAGCGGAACAAAGAACGAAACTAAAAGCAGTGCAGGCGGAAGCACAGTAAAGCAGGCTTCGGTTCAGTCTAAGACATCAAGTGCGGGAACAGAAAGTAAGGCAAGTACACTTGAACCTGTTACACTTAAAATGTATTTCTTGGGAGAGCCACAGTCTGATAATGATATGGTTTTTGAAGAAATCAACAAATTATTGACAGAAAAAATCAATGCTAAAATTGAGCCTCATTATTTATCCTGGGGAGATTATCAACAGAGATATCCGCTCTTATTCTCCTCGGGTGAAGACTTTGATATGATTTATACAGCGGCTTGGGCTTTCTATGCAGAGACAGCGTCAAAGGGTGGTTTCTATGAAATAACACCTGAAATGGTAGAAAAGTATTGTCCTCTGGCAAAAGCTGCTTTACCTGAAGCAGCCTGGAAGAATACTCAGGTTGCAGGAAAGAACTATATGATACCTCAGAACAATTACTGGGCAAATCATTATGGTGCGTTTGTACGCGGCGACCTTCGTAAGAAATACGGTATGGAACCTCTTAAGACAGCTGAAGATATAGAGAAGTTCATGCAGAAGGTTAAGGAGAATGAGCCCGGAATGATTCCTCTCGATGTTTCAAGTAATAATGCTGAAATTATCATGCGTGCGCTTGTAATGTATCCTCAGGGACGTTACTATCTTTCACATACACTGAGCTATGATTACACAAATTCTGATAAACTTGATCTTGTACCTTTTTATGATCTTCCGGGATTTGAAGAGCATATCAAACGTATGAAAGACTGGAATCAGAAGGGGTATATTTCAAAGAGTGACCTGACCTCATCTAATACAAATCGTTTTGATGCAGGCAAGAGTGCGGTTAAGTTCGGAAATATCGGTGATGCAAATACAGCTTGGCAGAATGCTAAACAGAACCATCCTGACTGGGAAGTAGAATACATTAATCTTCTTGAAAATAAACCACTTGGCTCGGCAGGCTTTACCGGCAACGGTGTTGGATTTAATGCAAGAAGCAAGAATATAGAAAGAGCATTGATGGCAACTGATCTGCTTAACTATGATAAGGATCTTAACTTCCTTATTAATAACGGTATACCGGGAGTACACAGTAAGCTTCTTGGTACTGTTTCAATTGACGGACATGATTTCCAGCAGGTAGAAGTCCTTAAACCTGATGCTTATGGCGGAATCAGTACCTGGTGCTTTGCAAATGCGCCAAGTCTTCCTATAGATTCTTTCCCTAATTATGGTGAAATTCAGGCATCATATTACTTCAAGCAGCTTGTATTCAATCCTGTAGATGGAATGTCATTTGTACTGGATTCTGTAAATACAGAGCAGGCAAATGTATATAATGTAAGAACAGAGTATACACCTATTTTGTACTTAGGTTTTGCTGAAGACCCTATGGCTACTCTTAAAGAGTTCAAAGAAAAACTTAAGGCAGCAGGTGAGGAGAAGTTTAATCAGGAAATTACCAGGCAGGCGCAGGAAGTTTTTGATGCGGCTAAAAAATAAGTCTGTTTTATATTGAAGAGATTAAATGATTTGGGTGTCAAAAGTATTTGACACCCATTGATACAGGATTGCTACAGCTTCGCTTCTCGCAATCCTTGCAAAAATATTCGTAATCCGCTCATTTTTTTGCAAAAAATGGCTACTTACTCATATTTTTTGCGTGTCAAAAGATAATAAATTCTTTTGCAAGCAAGCTTGCACAGAATTTTTATACTTTTGACACTTATATCATTAAATAACTAAAAGGGGGTTCTGATGAGCAGAGGAATTATTCCGCAGTATATAAAAAGAACAGGTGTGGCTAAACATATAAATGAACAAACTGAAATACGGACAGATATCCCGGTTATAAAGGAAATCCTGACGGAAAAGCTTAAGAGTGGCGGACAGGATGAAGGCTATAAAGCTATTTGCTTTCACAAGGAAATACCGGATGCTGTAAGCAATCGTGTAAGCAATGAGTTTAATGTGCCAAGGCCGGAACACAGTGAATGCCATATTGTTGAAGCTCAGGGAGATGAAATACATGTCTATGCTTTAAGTGAAAGAGGTTTATTTTATGGTGCAATATCTGTTATCCATCTGCTGGAAAAAGGCTGTATTGATGAGTTGATTGCTTATGACTACCCTGTGTGTGACGAAAGAGGCATGAAGGTATTTCTTCCTGCATCGAAAGATATAGAGTTTTTCAAAAAGTTCGTTGATATGATATGTTATTTTAAGTTTAACAGTATCATGATAGAAATTGGGGGTGCAATGGAATATAAAAGGCATCCCGAAATTAACGAAGGCTGGATTAAGTATTGTGACGAAATGAGCGAATACTCCGGAAAAACAACCAAGATACAGGATTATACCTATCCTTGGTACAAGAATGCCATACATATGGAAAACGGAGGAGGTAATTTCCTAACTCAGGAAGAGGTCAAAGAACTGGCTGATTACTGTAGAGGAAGGATGTTGGAAGTTATTCCGGAAGTGCCTTCGCTCGGTCATTGTGACTATCTTATGATGGGACATATGGATATAGCGGAAAGACCGGAAGATCCGTATGCAGATACCTATTGCCCTTCAAACCCTGCATCATATGAACTTTTATTTGATGTACTTGATGAAGTTATAGAGGTGTTTAATCCTGAAGTAATAAATATAGGACATGATGAGTATTATACAATAGGAGTTTGTGAAAAGTGCCGGGGAAAGAGTGGAGCAGATATATTTGCAGGCGATGTAAATAAGATATATGATTATCTGAAATCAAAGGGTGTAAAAACCATGCTTTGGGGTGATAAGCTTCTGAAGAATGCTGTGGTGCCGGATGCAGGTCCGTTTGGCGGAGCGGAGATACAGATGTACATGCCTCAGTTCCACAGGAAAGACGGTAAAAAAATAGGTATTATGCCTGCTACATATCAGGCTATTGATATGGTGCCTAAAGATCTTCTGATTCTGCACTGGAACTGGAATCTCGGAGAATATCTTGAAGATGAATTTTTGGATAAAAACTTCAATATTCGCTATGGCAACTTTGAAGGTTATTTCTTCTCAAACTGGAAAGAACATATCGAAAAAAGTGGACGTCATGGAGCCTTCATATCAAATTGGAGTTCATTAAATGAGGTGATTTTACAGAGAAATACAATATTCTTCGGTATTTCCTATGCTTATGAGATGTTCTGGAATCATAATTATGAAGATGGCGACTATGAAGCAATCAGGGATAAAACATTTGAGTATTTGTATCATTATAAATATGCGGATGCAGAAGGACTGGAAATTAAAGAGGGCCATGACGGACATCCTGCTTATGTTGAATTAATTCACACTACCGATTATCACGTTAAATTTAAGTTTTTTGTAGATGGAGTGTTCCCTGAAAAAGAAGTATATGAAATCGGTGAGTTAGTATTTGATTATGAAGATGGTTCAACAGAGAAAGTGCCTTTGACTTACGGATATAATATAGGTAATAAAAACGTGAACTGGGCACGTACCAAGGATGGAGATCCGGGATATAATCATGGATTTAAACTTGAAGATCATCTTCTTGAAATGTCTCTTACCACCTTGCCTATAAGAAAGGGTGAAGAGACAGTATATAAGTGTCTTATTGCAAACCCACGACCTGAAAAGGTACTTAAGGAATTCAGGACAGAAGTCTATCCGGACAAGAATTGTAAGGTGTTTACCGAATCAGTACACTACCTGTCCTAAGGAGATATTTTGTGCTAAAGGATAAAGAATTTGTAAGGAAATTTATTAGACTGACCCTGCCTTTTTCACTCCAGCTTTTAATATCATCTACGGTCAATTTAATTGATGTAATGATGATAGGTAAGCTGGGTGATGCCAATATAGCTGCGGCAGGGGCAGCTAATCAGATATTTTTTCTGCTGACTATAATACAGTTTGGTATAAGTTCGGGAGCATCAGTTTTTATTGCTCAGTACTGGGGGGCAGGAGAAACAAAAAACATAAAAAAGGTGCTTGGTCTAATCTATGTATTAAGCGGAGGAGTATCATCACTTTTTACCTGCTTGGGTTTGTTTTTACCTGAGCAGGTTATACGTTTTTATATTCACGATACGGATGCCGTAAAATATGGAACAAGTTATCTGTTTGTAGTCAGCATAAGCTATGTTATCACGGCAATAAGTACTTCCCTTGCAACAGTGTGCAGATGTACAGGCAATGTGGGGCTTCCCACAGTTGCGGGGTTTGTTTCTATGGCAGCCAATGTTTTCGGAAACGCCATACTTATTTTTGGGTTATGGGGAGCTCCTGCATTGGGACTTACAGGTGCGGCAATAGCTACCGTGCTTGCAAGGCTTATAGAAATGCTTATAATTTTAATTGTGGTTTATAGGAAAAAATTGATTGGTGCTGCAGGATTGTCAGAGCTTACAGGATGGAAACGGGGTTTTGTAAAAGATTATTTTAATAAGGTGGCACCGGTATTATTTAATGAAATAGCATGGTCGGTAGGAACTTCTCTCTATATGGTAGCCTTTGGATTGATGGGAACTTCTACTGTGGCGGCAGTACAGATTGCTTCGGCTGTTGCACAAATCCTCTTTGTTTTTGTCAGAGGAGCAGGAAATGCTACTGCGGTAATGCTTGGAAATACAATAGGAGAGGGTAGGGAAGAAGACGCAAAAAGAGACAGCAGGCGTTTTCTGGTTTTACTTCCCATGCTTGCGGCAGTTGTAGGTGTAATTCTCATTATATGCAGACCTCTGCTGTTATCTATATATGAAGTGAGTCCGGAAACGATGGACAGCGTTAATCTGCTTTTATTTTTACACGCATTTCTATTTGTGCCAAAGGCCTTCAGTGTGGTTATGGTTGTAGGTATTTTGAGGAGTGGCGGTGATACGACTTTTGCCTGCTTTTTAGATATACTCCCGGTATGGCTGTTTAGCGTGCCGTTTGGCTTCATAGGGGTAAAGCTGGGGCTTCCGCTGTGGATTGTATTTTTGATTGTAAATGCTGAGGATATGATAAAACCTATATGGGGAATTCCTCGAGTTTTGTCAGATAAATGGCTGCATAATCTGACATAAAAACATCCAAATTTTATTTAAGAAAGGGTATAACATGGAACAGAGCAAATTAAAAGAGCTACTTGGTTCAATGAGCAGAAAAGAAAAGATAGGACAGTTATTTCAGATTATGGGGCATATGTTGTCAAGTGATGCAGTATTAACCGGACCTCTGAAAGATCTCGGGCTGTCAGATGAGGACATAGCCCTGGCCGGAACGGTTTTGGGACTTGGTAGCAGTGGCGGAGCACAGTTAAAAGAAATTCAGGAAAAATACATGGAGAAACATCCTCATCATATTCCGCTGATATTTATGGTTGATGTTATCCATGGGTATAAAACCATTTATCCTATGCCTTTGGCAATGGGAGCAACATTTTCACCTGAATTACTTAAGGAATGCAGTAAAATGGCCGCAAGAGAGGCGGCAGCGGCAGGATTGCATGTTACATTTTCCCCGATGGTTGACCTGGTCAGAGATGCAAGATGGGGAAGAGTTGTAGAATCTACCGGTGAGGATGTTCATCTTAATAAAGTTATGGCTGAAAGCATAGTTCATGGTTATCAGGGCGAAGACCTTAAGGCAGAGGATACACTTGCGGCCTGCGTTAAACATTTTGCGGGATATGGAGCTGCTGAGGCAGGCAGAGATTACAATACGGTAGAGCTTTCGGAGCATACCCTGCAGGAATATTATCTTCCGGCTTACAAAGCCGCCATTGATGCAGGAGCAGCAATGGTAATGACATCATTTAATACAATAGACGGTATCCCTGCTACAGTAAATAAAAGACTTATGCGGGATATTTTAAGAGAAAAGATGGGATTTGACGGAGTTCTTATATCGGATTTTGCCGCTATCAGAGAGACTGTTATGCACGGAGTATGTGCTGACCGCAAGGAGTCTGCCGAGATGTCACTAAAAGCGGGTTGTGATATTGATATGATGGCGGGAGATTATTCAAGACATTTGGATGAGCTTATAGAAGAAGGAAGGATCAGCGAAGAACTGCTTGATGAAAGTGTTATGAGAATCCTGCAGTTGAAAAATGAGCTGGGTCTGTTTGAGAATCCGTATAAAGGCTTAGATTTAGTTAAGGAAAAGGAGTTATGCCTCTGTGATGAGCATAAAGAACTGGCTAAAAAAGCTGCTCGTGAGTCATTTGTTTTGCTCAAAAATGAAGGAAATCTTCCTATTAAAAAAGGAAAGAAAATTGCCTGCATAGGACCTTATACAAATCGCAAAAAACTTTTAAGCTCTTGGGCAATAATGGGTGAAGAAGGTCCTGTAGAGACTATAAAAGAAGTCAGTAAGAGGCTTGACGGTTATGAACTTTCATTCTGTGAAGGTTGTCAGATACTTCCTGAAGGAACAAAGATGCCGGGCTTTGTACAGTTGGAAGAAATAGATTATAATGCAGATAAAACGCTGGCTATGGAGGAAGAAGCCCTTGCTGCGGCTAAAGAGTCTGACGAAGTTTTACTGTTTATGGGAGAACATTTCTTGCAAAGTGGTGAGGCTGCAAGCAGGACAGACATTACAATTCCGAAAAATCAGATGAAACTTCTTGAGAAAATTTGTGAAGTAAATGAAAATGTAAACCTTGTATTGTTTACCGGAAGACCACTTGCGTTAACTGATATTTGTGACAAGGTAAAATCAATTCTTGTAGTATGGATGCCGGGAACTATGGGAGCAGCTGCAATCTGGGATGTACTTACCGGAGAGTATTCACCTTCCGGTAAATTGCCTATGAGTTTCCCATATAATGTAGGGCAGGTTCCTATTCATTATGATATACTGCAGACAGGACGTCCGCTTACTCCGGAAGATGCAGGAGAACGCTTTGTATCAAAGTATTTGGATGCTCCAAATGAGGCCTTATATCCTTTTGGATATGGTCTTACATATACGGATTTCAGTATTTCACCTGTTAGCTTGTCCTCTGATAAACTGAGTGAAGAAGGAGAAATTCTGGCTGAAGTTGTGGTGAAAAACTTAGGCAGTGTAAAGGGAGCGGAGACTGTTCAGCTTTATATTCAAGATATAGCAGCCAGTGTAGCCAGACCAATCAAACAGCTTAAGGACTTTAAAAAGGTTACCTTGGAAGCGGGAGAAGAAGGTAAGATTACTTTCAGAATAACAGAACCTATGCTACGCTTTGTAAGAGAGGACTATACGGTAGGCAGCGAAAAAGGACATTTTAACTTATTTATAGGCAACAGTAGTGCTACAGAAAATAAGATTTCATTTGAACTTATATAAGGGGATATTTCACGGGGCTGCTTTTAAGTCCCGTGATTTTCGAACATTAGGGTAAACCGGAAAGGGGGAGCAGGTATGCGGCTTTTGATTGTAGATGATGAGAAAATTACGAGAAATGTATTGTTAAATTATATTCCATGGTCAGAAATAGGGATAACTAAGATTGAAGCAGCAGGTGATGGAAGAGAAGCTCTTGAGATAGCCAAAAGTTTTAAACCACATATTGTGTTGAGTGATATTCGAATGCCTAAAATGAATGGTTTAGAGTTTGCAAGAAACTTAAAATCAGAGCAGGAGAATTGTAGATTCATCTTCTTAAGTGCATACTCTGATAGGGAATATCTAAAGGAAGCTATACAGTTAAGAGCAGTCAGCTATGTTGAAAAACCCATAAAACCTGCTGAGGTCAAAGAGGCGGTTAAATCTGCAGTAAATGAAATTAAGAAGCAGCATAGGTTGGAAAGCAAAAATTATTATACAGAGCAGAAAAAGATATGCACAGAAATTTTGGGAGGAGAAAGACTTACGGCAGATACAACGGAATATCCGTTTTTGCTTGCAACTGAATATATTGCATCAGAACTGAGACTTTATCCGCAAGATCCTTCCGCGGATGTGGAATATGACGAGAACAGTTTATCTTCACTTTTGGAAGAAATTCTTGCTTCATTAATCAAGATTCGGCTACCTGAAGTGTACGAATCAAATGAAATTCTACTCAGAAAATATTGTCTGTTCACAGTAAAAGACCTAAATCATATTGTTATGTTATTCAATATGGATAAGGATTTACAGAAAGAAAAGATTTATCATATTACTGAAAAGCTGAGGATGGAACTATTGCAAAAATTACCTCAGTTACGTAGGGTTTTTGCAGGGATAGGAAGGCCTGCAAGAGATATTTTGGGACTAAAGGATTCGGCCGTACAGGCTAAGGCGGCAAGGAGAAAATGTTTCCTGGGCGGTGTGATTTATGATGCCAAACTACCTGAAACAGGACGGTATAATTTTTCGGGAAATCTACCCAAGGAAATTTTAAATTTGTGGAAATACGCAGATTATAATGAATTGGAGAAATCATTAAAAACACTTTATAATGAGATCTCACAGTTTTCGGAAACCTCGGTAGACAGTGTCCGCGGTTATTACTTAACGCTTTTGCTTACCTTGACACAAAGAGCAAAAAGTCAGGACAGCATTGACTTTGCGGATATTAGTGCGGCATCTTTATCTGCAATCGGTGAGGCTTGCTGTTTGGAAGAAATGAGTGAGTGTTTGAAGGATGCAGCAAAATTTTATTTTAACAGTAAAGACAGTAAATCACAATATTCTCAAATAGCTGATAAGGTCACAAAATACATTATTGATAATTATTCGGATGAGAGATTGAGTATATCACAGATTGCGGGTAAAATATATCTGTCACCGAATTATTTGTCATTATTATTTAAGAAAGATACAGGTAAAACCATAAATCAGTTTATAACTGAGGTAAGAATAGAGAAGGCAAAAGCATTATTAAGAAAGGATAGAACTCCTTTAACTTCAATTGCTGAGAAGATAGGGTATCATGACGCTAATTATTTTTCAAAGGCATTTAAGAAAGAAACAGGAATGACGCCAAAAGCATTCAGGGAAAGTATGTAGCGGGAGGCTGGAAAGGTGAGAAGGATGAATTCCATTAAAAGAAAGTGGACGGGGCTGCTGGCTCATACGGCTTTGAGCACTAAAATTAATTTGGTTTTTGTATTCTTTCTGGTACTTCCTCTCTTACTTTTTACTGCAGTTTCGTATTCTCTGACGAATCAGCTTATTTTAACACAGACAACAAATACAATGTCATATACTTATAACGAAGCAATATCAATGCTTGACAGATATTTTGATTCAATGGAAGCCGCTATGAGAAATATTCTGTCCAATGAAGAAGTTTATAAGGTAGCGGTAGGAAGTGTTGAGGGGGATACTGTATTCAGGCAAAAAGCCTATTACAATGCATTTATAAAAAGAATAGGGTATATACGTTTGTTATCACCGATTGATGGGATAAGGCTGTATGTAAAAAGTGACAGACCATATATAATAAATGATGAGGAAATTTTTTCACTGAACGCTGTCGAAAACTCTGAGTGGTACAAAAATTTAAGAACTGAAAAGAATAGCAGACATTGGATAATTCCCAATTATATAAAAGAACCGGATGGAGAGGGCTCAAGATTTTTTTCTTATTTGGGAGTCATTTACAGACCGGATGCTTTAAGTGAACCTTTGGCTGTGTTAAGAATTGATATAGATAAAGATAAAATTGAGGAACTTTTGCAAAGAATTAAATTTAATTCAGAAACATCGGTATTATTAACAGGTGGAGAAAATATTGTTTACGGCTTCAGTGGAAACGGAGAAAAAATCTCGGTAGATGAATTAAGTAAACTACAGGAAGAACAGGATGAAAGTAATTGGACGTTTGTTAAGTACAATAGCTTAAAATATATTTTTAGGACCGGAATTCTAAATGCTAATGATTGGTATTTGACTTCCCTTGTGCCTCAATCATCCATATTACAGAAACAACAGATTCTTTATCTTACACTTTTGATAACACTTTTTGGAATTGCACTCATTTCCTATGGACTTGCGTATTCAACTATCAAATCAAGTCTGAAACGAATATTTATTTTAAATAAAGAAATGAAGAGGGTAGAATCCGGGGATTTAAGCCATAAAATCAAACCGGAAGGTTCAGATGAAATTGGAGAACTGATGAGCAGCTTTCAGGCAATGACGCTTCGCATGGAAGAAATGATTGATGAAAAATACAGAATGGGTAAGGAAGTAAAGAATGCTGAATTAAAAGCCTTACAGGCACAGATAAATCCTCACTTTCTTTATAACTCGCTTGATTTGGTAAACTGTTTGGCTATTCAACATGATGTTCCCGAAATTGCGGATATGATTAATAGCCTGGTTGAATTTTATAAACTGAGTTTGAATAGGGGACAAGAAATTTTATCTTTGTATGATGAACTGCGCCATGTACAGACTTACGTACGTATACAAAACATGCGATTTGAGAAGAAAATCAGACTTGAAATAATAGAAGAACCATGGATGAAGAAGTATGCCATTCTAAAGATAATTCTACAACCGTTAGTGGAAAACAGCATAATGCATGGGATTTTAGAAAAAGAGGATAGCAGAGGTGAGATAAAAATAATTTCTGACCTTAAAGATAATAAAATTTATATAACTATCGAGGATGATGGGGTAGGGATGTCTCAAAATCAGATAGAAAATTTACTGGAAGAAACAAATGAGATTAGACATGGAGGATCCGGTTATGGGGTTAAAAATATTAATGAGAGAATTAAATTATACTATGGTGCTGAGTATGGTTTAGTTTATGAGAGTAGAGAAAATAAAGGCACCACTGTGACCGTAAGTATTCCTGCCATACCTTATATAGAACACTAAGAGAAAAGAGGCTGTTGTATTAAGAATTTTTCTTTAATACAACAGCCTCTTTTTTATTATTTATTTTCTATCTTCTCTTTTGTGTACCCCATCATTGTTCCATTTAAATAAATATTCTCCATTCCAGTATATTCCAAATTGAACCCCGCACCTAATTCTAAAAGAGCCGATATCTTACCTTTAACTTCTAATTCTCCAAAAGTCTGATTTAGCACTCCTGTAATAATTTTTAATATCGTTGATTTCCCTGAACCATTTGTCCCTATTATACCTACTGATTCTCCTTCTTTTACATCAAAAGTTATATTTCTTAATGCATAATGTTCTTTATGATACTTCTTTTTTGTGATACTTAATGTTTCTTTCAATCTATCAATTGGTTTATCGTATAATTTATATATCTTTGTTAAATTTTTTACTCTAATTGCTATTTTTGACATTTTTCTCCTTTCTCTTATAAAACATCAGCAAAATGTGGTTTTAATTTTTTAAAAATTAATACGCCTAAAAAAAATAATCCTAAACTTATAAACCAAAAATAAATTGTTTGTATTTGTTTCTCCCAAAACCAAATATTATTGATAATGGAATCTCTATATCCTTCTATTATATATACCATAGGATTTAATTTTACAATCCATTGATATCTTTCTGGGACTATATTGTAACTCCACATTATCGGAGTAGCCCATATTCCAATTTGTAAAAAAATGTTTATAAGTTGCCCCAAATCTTTAAAAAATAATATTATTGATGATGTTATATAAGATGTAGCCAAAATAATAAAAAAGAGACAAAATAAATAATAAAGTAATTGTAGTGTATACATTGTAGGAGATATTTTATAAATAAAGGTAACCACAAATAAAAAAACTATAAATACTAACTGTATAAATAATGTTGATATAATTTTTACAATTGGCAAGATGCTTATCTTAAACACAACTTTTTTTACAAGATAACTATATTCATACATACTATTAGTAGCACTATTTATCCCATCCGAATAAAAAAACCAAGGAATTAGACCTGACATAAGCCATAATATATAAGGAACACTTTTTATAGGAGATCCTGCTCTCAATCCATATTCAAAAACAAACCAGTATACGATAATTGTTATAATAGGATTCACAAATGCCCATATTATCCCTAAATATGAACCTGCATATTTTGTTTTAAAGTCATTTTTTGATAAATTAAAAATTAATTTTCTATTATTCTTTAATTCTATTAATAATGAAAATATATTTCTTGATTTTTTTGTAATAAGTAATAAAGAAAAATCTATCAATAAACACAAAACTATTTTTAAAATTTTAGTTTCTACTTTTTCCGAATGACTTTCTAAAATAAATTCTTGTAATTTTAGTTTTTCAGGAGATAAAATAATAAAAGCATCATTTCCTTGAATTTGTATAGTATATTTATCATTATTTCGTTCTATATTAGATATGTTATTTTTATAAGTTATTATATCCGAATTTGAAATATCTATTTCTTTTATCCTTCTGTCATATTCTAATCTTAAATTTTTAATTTCTATATTTTTTTGTTCACTTTTTTTTAATAAATTATCACCAAAATCAAGTCTTATTC